>OLZF01000004.1_pt1 | contig 274818 bp, 250 predicted proteins | sample 1674391 | NCBI WGS metagenome assembly OLZF01 (sample SAMEA103958166, study PRJEB25191) | human gut metagenome | biome: human-associated habitat [ENVO:00009003]; feature: intestine environment [ENVO:2100002]; material: feces | place: Germany | collected 2013/2015
GTTCGTTTAATATCAGCAGCCGAAAGTATAAAAAAATCCCCGCAAGCCGAAGCCTGCGGGGGAGGAACCGTCCGAACCGGCAGAAGGCCATAACCTACGGGCGTGCTGCCGAAGTATTTGCATCAGCCGGCTGCTTATTTTGCGGCTGTTCCTTATGAGGCTGCGCATTTTGCGGCGCGGCAACAGAACGCAGCGGCGACGATTTCGGTTTAAAGTTCTTGGCATAGCGGTTAAAGTCTTTTACCTGCTGATTGCCCCAGCCCATTATATATTTATCACCCATAACGATAAACGGCGTGCCGAGCGACTGTTCGGACACCTTGAACTTTTTGGCATAACGCAGCAAATACCCCATATTATTGCCCTCGCGGATATTCAGCCGTTCAATGTCATAATTCCGGTAATAGCGGCTGATATATTCCTCAGCGTGTTCGCAATGCGGGCAGCCGGGCTGCGAAAAGACATAAATCCGGTTGGCGGCGGTTTCTTCTTTGCAGGCGCCGAGCGCCATGGTCGCAGCCAAAGCCAAAACAGTAAATATACGCTTCATTTGGGTTTCCTTTTCAATCTTTATCAAACGGTATCAGCTTATATAATAAAGAGTTAAAAAAAGTTAAAGAGGAAGGACAACGCATAAATTTCTCCCAAACGCCGCTGAAATTTTCCGCTGCCGCTGTCAAAACCGGTGCCATGACTTAAACCGGAACGATATTTTATACACTTATATTCTTGACAGCAGGCATTTTTTGGTGTTTACTTTGGGCGGTTTAAAAACAATTACATAAAAGGATATTTGGTTATGGCTCTGAAGAACATAAGAGAGAACAGCTATCCGGACTGGTACCAGAACGTGATAGCCGCTGCCGATATGGCCGAAGTTTCGTCCTCGCCGGGGTGTATGGTCATCAAACCCTGGGGATACGGAATTTGGGAACGTATCCAGCGCCTGTTGGACGAAAAGATTAAGGAAACAAATCACGAGAATTGCTATTTCCCGCTTTTCATCCCGTTAAGCTATTTCCAAAAAGAGGCAGAACACGTTGAAGGTTTTGCCAAAGAAATGGCTATTGTTACGCACTCGCGCCTCAGTATGGAAGACGGCAAACTCGTGCCGGCAAGCCCGCTGGAGGAACCGCTGATTGTGCGTCCGACTTCAGAAACCATTATTGCCGACTCGTTTTCCAAGTGGGTACATTCGTACCGCGACCTGCCGGTCATGATTAACCAGTGGGCGAACGTTGTGCGCTGGGAAATGCGCCCGCGCCTGTTTTTGCGTACCCGCGAATTTCTGTGGCAGGAAGGGCATACCGCTCATGCAACGTTTGAGGAAGCGGAAAAAGAAGCCGAAACGATGCTCGGCGTTTATGAAGATTTGTGCGTCAACGATATGGCGATGCCGGTGATTAAAGGCAAAAAGCCGGAATACGACAAATTCCCGGGCGCGGTTACAACCTACTGCATTGAAGCGATGATGCAGGACGGACGGTCGCTGCAGGCAGGCACGTCGCACTTCCTCGGGCAGAACTTTGCCAAGTCGGCGGATATCAAGTTCATTAACTCCGACAATGCGCAGGAATATGCCTATACGACGTCGTGGGGCGTTTCTACCCGGCTTATCGGCGGATTGATTATGACGCACGCCGACGACGAGGGAATGTGCGTTCCGCCGAAACTCGCACCGCAGCAGGTGATTATCGTGCCGATTGTCAAGGACAAGAGCAAAGCCGAAGCCATCAATGCCTATGCGGAAAAGCTGCGCGATGCACTCAAGGCCCAGACGTTTGCCGGTGAAAAAGTTCGCGTCCGGCTGGACAACCGCCCGAAAGAAGCGGTCGACAAGATGTGGGAATGGACGCGCAAAGGCGCGCCGCTGATTGTGGAAGTCGGTGCCAAGGATTTGGAAAAGAACGCCGTTATGTTCCGCAACCGCATTAAAATCAACCGGGACGGCTGGAAGAACTTTGAAGACGTGGACGTTTTCATTGCGACAATCAGCGAAAAGCTGCAGACAATTCAGGACGAAATGCTGGCACGCGCCAACGAACGCCTGACGCAAAACGTGGTTACGGATATTAAGACCGCAGCGGAATTTGAAGCCTATTTTGCCAACGCCAACGTTTATCTGGAAAACGGCGGCAAAGCGCCGAAAGTCGCGTTCGTATGCGGCAAATGGAGCGGAGACGAGGCAACGCTGGACAAGCTTAAAGAAATGCGCCTGACCATCCGCTGCATTCCGTTTGACCAGAGCGGCAGCGAAGGCGAATGCCTGCTTTCCGGCCAAAAAGCAACGCTGGACGTAATTTACGCGCGGTCGTACTAAGATGATCTGATGCCGGATAAATCATCTCTCCGGTTACAGGTATGAAGCAAGCAAAAAACAGCCTCTTTGCGGGGCTGTTTTTTTATGACGCGAAGATAACGCAGATGTAGCGCAAAGATGCATATTTGCGCGAATATAGCGCAAATATCGAATATGGCGCGGATTTGCGCGAATATTGAATATGGCACGGATTTAGAAACAAACGGCTTTGCACCGGAACTGTTTTTATGGTGTGGATTTGAGACGGGTAATCTGATATACGCCTTAATGGTTGTTTGAGATAAACGTAATTGGGGAATGCCATACATTTTAGACAAAACCAATATTTTTCTATTGCAAAAAATATTTTTTTATGCTACAAGGATTGCAATTAAATACCTTTATGTTTTACTTTTTAAAAATTTTTTTGTATATGAACAGAAAGAAAAACAAGGGTTTGAACAGCATGCCTGTTGCAGCCCGCAGAAAAAAATCCTCTGCTAAAACAGCAAATGCGGCAAAGACCAACGCCTTGCCGAAACCGGTATCCCCGTTTATCGTTCTGCGTTGTCTGGCAGATATTTACGGCGTAGACAAAAACACCCTGTCTTTTGCGGTTGCGGAAATACCCGACGGCGAAGACGGCTTTGACCTGCTGCCGGTTGTTCTGATTGCCAATTCAGGCGAGTATATCGATTTGGTGCACGGCATCAAAGTTTCCATGAGCCATTCGGCGGCAAGAGCCGGACGGCACAACTTTTTTGCCGCGGTAGTCAAATACGACAATGGTGATTTTGTTTTTTCCGCTCCGCGGACCGAAGCCAAAGTAAACAAAAGCACTTTGGTCAGACACTACGGGACGGCGATTGTTTCATTTTAGCACATAAAAATATGGCACACATCAAATGCGGCGGCGAGTGCCCCCTTTACCCGGCACCGCCGCAGCCGTTTATCAACTGCTATCATTTTGCAAAGCTGCTGCGAACAGAGGCTATTTATCTCGTCTGCGCTTTCCTTATGCCCAAGGAAGAAAATGGCAGGAAAAAAGACGGCAAAACCGGGCAGCCGGTTCCCGTCATCTGCGTGCCCGAAGATGGCCTGTATGTTATTCTGACCGGCGGACGGGATAAAATTCAGACTTTGCGCCTCTGCAAAGAACAGACTTTCGTCTGGGCCAGATGCCATTTTTCACTGCTTAAGAGTGCTTTTGTCTTTACGGCATTCGACGATATGAAAATAGAAATTTCCGTATCGCTTAAAGAATTTACGGAAAGGTTTTCAACAGAAGCCGTCGGCGGTATGCAGCTGACGCGATACAATTGAAGCCCTATAATCCCTAAACAAAAAAACAGTTCTCCGCATGAGAACTGTTTTTTTTTGTTTAACGCGGCGGCAAAATCCGGTACCGAATGATTCATTTTTTTCGCGTCCGGCTTTCCCGCAACAGATTTTCCCACATCAAGCTTTTCGCATCAGGCTTTGCGTTCAAACCCGCGTATCGGGTAAGGGCTGAACTTAACATACGTTGCATGGTCATGCAGGCCGGTATAATGGTAGACAGCTTCTTTTTGAATGCTTTCCAATTCATATCCGGCACGAAGCGCCACATTTGCCGAGTTATAATTATTTACGTCGCAGCAAATAACAACCCGGTGAATCCCGGCGGCAAACAATTCCGCTTCCACGGCTTTGACTGCTTCGGTCATATACCCCTTGCCGGTTTCCGACAAGCGCAGCCAATAACCCAATTCCGCGGACCGGTTCAGAAAACTGATGTTGTGCACACCGATACAACCGAGAAAATCATTTTCAGGCACACTGTACAGGCTGTAACACCATTCACCGTCTTCATCCCAGGCTTTGAAAAACATATCCGTTGCCTTTTCGACATCGGACAGCGACTGCGTGCCGTCAACCCAAAACAAATATTCGCGGATGAAAGCCCGGCTTTCTTCTATCGCCCGCCACATTTCCTCATCGTGCTCGTGGCTGCGTTTCAGCAGTATCAGGCGGTCTGCCAAAATACTCTCACTTAATTTAAATTTTTCCATAAATCCTCCGTTTTTAAACAGTTTATATCCGGTTATTTATTTTCGCAATTAAAAACATCTTTTTTGAAAATCCGCCCGTTTTGCGGCTGGCCTGTGCGTACCACGGCAGCAACAGAGCAACCCGCGGCAATACTAAAACCGGCAGCGGTACTAAAACACCAGCAGCGATATCAGAACAGCCTGCAGCGGCGCCGAAGCAACCAACGGTACACCTAAACGGACGGCAGCGCCTGCGTTCAAAAAAATCCCCTGCCCCGCAAAACGCGGCACAGGGGACTAAATCCAACAAACATTACGGACAATCTTCTTCCGACGGCGTCTTTTCCAAAGCCTGTTTGCGCAACAGATGATATGTCTGCTGGGCTTTGGAACGCAACCCGTATTTTTCAAAATACAGGCGGGCCAGTTCAAAATGTTTTTCAACCAGCTGCAACTGTGCCGCATCGGAGGCCAATTCCTTTTCGCCGATATAAATTTTAATCAATTTCTCCGGCGCCTTGTCTACCAGAAAATCTTCCTGTTCTTTGCTCAGGCGCGCCTTTTGCAAAACGTACCGCACAGCAAAACTTTCCGGCAGAAGAATCAATTCGGCCAACAGCTCATCGGTCATCATATCGCGGCAGGTATTGTCGACATAAGCCTTAAACACCTCTATTCCCGTCATATTCTTTGCCTCTGCCATACCCAGGATATAATTATGTTCGGCGACTTCATGAAAACGTCTCGACGCATCAAAATATCCGTTCGGTGTCAGATAACTTTCCAAAAACAATACGTCGTTTTTGGAAACCAAAAGCTGTTCCTGCTCTCTGTTCAGCGTGTTGTTTTTTAACAATTCGCGGATAAAAGCCTGCGTATATTCGTCATCAACGTCCGCCAAATCGGATAAAATATCCGTTATCTGGCAGGAGGAAAGCTGATGCCGACGCGCATACTTTTCCAGAAGATTAAATTTTTCACGAATTAAAAAATCTACAATATGGTCGTCCAAACGATGTTTTTTAATCCACCACGCAAACAACCAAGTGTTCCCGAATACTTTAATCAGGATTTCTTGAAGAAAAATTTTTGTTTTCATACTCTATAATATATTAATAGTTTGACATAAAATTATTAAATTTCGTCATATTTAGCAAGTTTTTACTTATTTGTCAAGTATTTTTTATTTTCGGAAACGGCGAAAGGCGATTTTGACGGCAGAGAGAACTGAAAAAACGGAACGGACAACAAAAATCCCGCCATACCTTTTACGATATGGCGGGGTTTTCAAACAAAAGCCGGCTTAATCCGGCAGGAAAAAAAGCTTTCAGAAAAAGACAACCTTTCCCTCTTTCAAGAATTCCATGCGTTTTTGCAAAAACAGCCTTTTGGCTTCCGGCAGACGGTTCATTTCTTCCGCCAGCAGGGAGATACCGATACGGCGCGTTTCCGGCGACGCATAGTTGTCGAGATACTCCTTTAACGTCAGCAGGGCATTCGGCGTACAGAAATTATGAATCAGCTGCTTTTTGCACAGCGCCATAAAATCTTCCCCTACCCGGCCGTTGCCATAACAGGACGTGCAAAAACTCGGCACATACCCCAACTGCATCAGCCAGCGCACGACTTCGTCCAAGCTGCGGCGGTCAGCAGTTTCAAACTGGGCGCTGTCCGGTTCCGGCTCCGCAGGCGCGGCATAACCGCCGACGCTGGTTTTGGAACCGCCGCTGATTTGCGAAATACCAAGCCTTAGTGCTTCCCGGCGGATACGCTCTCCTTCGCGGGTCGAGATAATCATTCCCGTATACGGCACCGACAGGCGCAGCAAAGCGATGATTTTAAGAAAAATATCGTCAGGCAGCGCATTGGCAAAATCTCCGGTATTGATGTCATCTGCCGGACACAGGCGCGGAACGCTGATTGTATGCGGCCCGGCACCGTAAACGGCTTCCAGATGCTCGGCATGCATCAACAGACCGACGAATTCAGACGCATAGTTATGCAACCCGAACAAAACGCCCAAGCCGACATCTTCAATCCCGGCCTGCATGGCACGATCCATCGCTTCGGTATGCCAGGCATAATTTGCCTTCGGCCCGCGGGGATGCAACTTTTCGTAATCCTCCCGGTTATACGTTTCCTGAAACAGGATATAGGTTCCGATTTTGGCGTTGTGCAGGCGGCGGTAATTTTCTACCGTCGTTGCCGCGATGTTTACATTAACGCGGCGAATGGCGCCGGCTTTGTGTTTTATGCCGTAAATCGTATCTATACTTTCAAGAATGTACTCCAGAGGATTCAGTACGGGATGTTCTCCCGCTTCCAGAGCCAGGCGCTTATGCCCCATATCCTGCAAAGCGATAACTTCCGCCTTTATCTCTTCCTGCGTCATCTTCTTGCGGAAGATGTGTTTATTTTGGGAGTGATAAGGGCAATAGGTACAGCCGTTGACGCAGTAGTTGCTCAGGTACAGCGGCGCAAACAGGACAATCCGGTTGCCGTAGTAAGCTTCTTTGACTTCTTCGGCAAGCGTACCGATTTCCGCGGCGACTTTCGGGTCTTCGTTCAAAAGCAAAACTGCGGCTTCGGTATGGGTCAGCCCTTTTTTTTCGCGTGCCTTGTCCAGAATAAAGCGAACCATAGAGGCATCGTTGCCGTATTTTTTCGCATAAGCCAGTGTGCGGTTGATTTCCGCAGGGTTGATAAAGCTCTGAGCCTTATCCGACATTAAATCATACTTTTCCATACATATCTATATTTAAGTTATTATTTATCGTTTACGGTATACGACCGGCAGCGGAAATTGTCAAGCTTTTCTGCCGCGGGAAAAGGCGGCGGGGCTGTAATGGACATAGCTGCGGAACCGTAACGGACAGAGTTCCGGACGAAACTGCCGCGGGAAAAGGCGGCGAGATTGCAAGGCGGCGTGAGGCGGACGGCACTGCCGCAGAAAAAGATGGCTGGATTGCTGCGTGGCGTGTGGCGGGGCACCTGTTGCGGCAATGGCTATTCCGCCAGTGCGACCATCGCCTTAACCATCGCGTCAGCCCCTTCGCAAACTTCCCTGACAGATTTAGCCAGCATATAAGCGGGCGTCGTTACGACGCGGTGCTTTGCATCAATACAGGCTTCGGTTACCGGCGTATCCTGATGTCTGGCTCCGGTCAGTTCTATGGTTTTGGCGACGGTTTTGTCATTGCCTATGGTTACGGTTATGCCATATTTACCGAGAACTTTGGATACCGTTACGGGAGCAATGCACATTGCACCGATGACCAGTTTGTTTTTATACGCGTCTTCCAGGACTCTGCTGACGGAGCTTTCCACGGTGCAGTTAATCCCCTTGTCGGCAAAATCGCACCAGTTGGTAACGGCGCCAAGGCCGCCGGGAAATACGATGCAGTCGAAATCCCCGACGTTCAGTTCATTCAGAGGCTTTATATCACCGCGTGCGATACGGGCAGACTCGACAAGGACATTGCGGCGTTCTTCCATTTTTTCTGACGTCAGATTATTTATAACTGCCGCCTGTTCGATATCCGGAGCGAAACACCGGTATGCGCAGCCGGCGCAGTCAATCGCCAGCAGAGCGGTTACGGCTTCATGAATTTCCGAACCGTCGGCACGGCCGCAGCCTGATAAGACAACGGCAAAACGAGGCATCTTTTTCATCTGTTTTCTCCCTTGAAAAATTTTTTTATCTTTCTTGGTATATAAATATACAAAATTAAAAAAATTTTAAGGGGTTATAAATATGTATGCATACGATAAATTATATTGATTTATTTTTAGTCTGACATATACTATTTTAAATAGCCGAACTTAACAACAACCTTTAGCAAAATCTGGGTAACATGGAAATTAAACAATCGACATTAAAAAACGGACTGAGAATCATTACCGCCGAACGGCCGCAGATTGAAACGGTTTCGCTCGGGGTCTGGGTCAACACAGGAGCAGCTGCCGAATCCGAGGCTGACAACGGCATTTCGCACTTTATCGAACATATGGTGTTCAAGGGCACAAAGAAAAGAAATTCGCTGCAGATATCCGAAGACATCGAAAACGTCGGCGGTGCCACAAATGCTTATACATCACGGCATTTCACCTGTTTTTATGCCAAAATGCTCAAGGACGACTTGGAACTTGCAACCGACGTTATCTGCGACTTTATCACCGACCCGACGTTTGACGCGGCGGAGATGAGCAAAGAAAAAGAAGTCGTGGTACAGGAAATCAAACAATCCGCAGACGCACCGGACGATTTGGTATTCGATTACTTTCAGGAAGCGGCATTTCCGAATCAGGCATCGGGACGCACTATTCTGGGAACACCCGAACATGTGCGCGGTTTTAACAAAGAACGCATGCTCAATTACATGCGTACGCACTATACCGCAGACAATATGGTAGCAGCCGCAGTCGGGCGCGTAGACCACGACAAATTCGTCAAGATGGTTGAAGAGCGGATGAATACCCTGCCCGCGCATGCGGATTTTGCCGAAGACCCGCAATATTATGTCGGCGGCGGGCGCGTGGAATGCAAAGACATTGAGCAGACGCATCTGGTCTTAGGGTTTAAAGGCGCATCCTATATGGACGAAGACTACTACAACTATTCAGTGCTGTCGACGATTTTCGGCGGCGGCATGTCGTCGCGCCTGTTTCAGGAAATCCGCGAAAAACGCGGGCTGGTTTATACCATTAACAGTTTTAACCAGGCGTTGAAGCATGCCGGCGTTTTCGGCATATATGCCGGTACAACCCCAAAAGAGCTGGAAGAACTGCTGCCGGTCGTTGCCGATGAAATAAAAAAAATGATGAACGACAAAGTCAGCGAGACGGAGTTAAAGCGTGCCAAAACACAGATTAAGGCCAGCCTGCTGATGTCGCTGGAAAGCTCTTCTACAACGGCGGAAATTATGGCAAGACAGATGCTGTTGTTCAAACGCGTCATCCCGACGGCGGAGATTGTCGAGAGAATCGAAGCGATTACGGCAGACGATTTACAGCTTTTGGCACAGAAAATTTTTACATCAACGCCGACCTACGCCCTGCTCGGCTGCGAAGGCGGCACCTATCCGAGCTATGACGACGTCAAGGCTCTGTTGAAGTAAAAACCTCATATCGGCTGAATACGGCCCGTCCTTTAGATGTATAACCTAGAAATACAACAAGGAACGGGCTTTTTCCAATCCTTCTTCAGTCAGAACAATAACAACAATATCGCCGTCAATATAAACAGCGTCAGCTGACGGCCACGGTTTGGCCCGATTGCGGACGAAATCCTGACCGGCTTTGGAAAGTTCTCCCGGAACGGCGTTGTCGTAAAAGACATCTTCAGGATAGTAGAAATTATAAACGATACGCGACATAAATTCGGGCGTAAAGGACGTTTCCAGCAAATCAAGACTGATTTCCTCGCCGGCGGTACGGCGGTAATAGTTTCGGCGCAAAGAAAAACTTCCTATCTGCAACAGGCGGTATTTGCGGCGGGCATCAAAACCGGGAAAACGCTCCAGCCGGGCAACGATGCGCTCATGGGCTTTCATCTCCGCGTCAAATCCCAGTTTCCAGACTTTTTGCGCATACATATCACGAACGCCGGACATAAATGCAATAATAACGGCAAATGCAACCGCCGCTTTGCGGAATTTTCCCGATGAAAAACGCAGCAGGCAGGCAAGAGCAAATGCATAAATGCCGGCCAGACCATAAAAATCCAACCGCGGGACAAAGGCAAAATTTTCGAGCTCTGCCAGAATCTGCCCGCGTTCGTCGGCGACAAAAAATGCCAGCTTGGACGCAAACAGCAATCCCAGCGCCAGCAACAGCAATCCCGGAATTTTCCTTATGCCGCCGCGGCATACTGCTGCCGCCAGCCCCAACAGGCAGAACGCCAACAGCAAAAGTTTATACTTATACTCCATAAAAGGCAGCGGCGTTACAAACTGCATAAACATTGCCGAACAGGTTTCCAGCAGCTTTTGCGGCAGGTAATCCCAGCTGATGATACGCGTATTGTATGACGAAGTCAAAACGGAAAACGCCAGCATTCCCTTATACAAAACTAATGCCGCCAGGATATCCAGCGCCGGAAGCGTTTTTTCGCGCACGGCCGTCCAAAACGGTTTGCCGGCGGCATAAGCGAAAAAGGCGGAACCGAGCAGGCAGACGGCATAAAAATTGATTACCGCGGCATAAGAGGCAAAGGCAAAAAGCATCAGTGCCATGGCAGGAACGTGCAGCCATGGCCTTTTTGAAGAGACGGCCGCCGACGCCGCCAGCAGCGAAGCAACGCAGACCAGCGGCAGGCTGAGGTTTATCAGCATATCTTTGGCATAGTAAAGCCAGACCAGCGTATACGGCAAGACTGCCGCAAACACTGCAAACAGCGCGTAATTGAACGTCGTCAGCGGCACCTGCCAGTATCTGGCAAGCAAAATGTACCCCAGCACCAGCGCAGCAAAGGAAAAAAGGCTGTTTAAAAACGGCAGCACCTGCCCGTCAAACAAAACCGCCTGCAGAACAAAATGCAGCGGACGCCCCTCAAAAGCCCCCTCGTTCCACGCTGAAGCACCGCGGACATAATTCCAATCGTGGTCGCCAAACATAAAATTGACCGTATAAAACAAAAAGGCGAGATTGACAAGCGCAAAGGCTATCCAGAACGCCCGGATATAGCGGCGGTCTAAATTTTTTGCCATACCGGCGATTTTGGCTTCAATTTCAAGATAACGCATCGGCGGTTCTCCTTTCTGGTCTGTTTTTGTTTTAAACGTTAAAATTTTGCGGCAGCCGGGTGTTTCTGCACTGACGGGGACTTTCGTACCGGCCGGAAGTTCCCATACTGACCGGCATTCCCGTACCGGCCGGGAGTTTCCATACAGACGGGTATTTCTGTACCGGCCGAAAGTTCCCAGACTGACCGATACCTCCGTACCGACCGGGAGCTGCCGACACGGTGCCGTATTATCGGTACGACCGTTCGTAAATCTCGGCACAGTCGGCAATGCTCAAGTCACACGGGTCAAGCCGGAAAGACAAGGCATTCTGAGTTTTCGCGGCGGCGGCAAATTCACGCAGGCGTTCTTTTTCAATTCCGTAGTCGCTCATCTTCAGCTTGTCCGAACCGCAGGCTTGCTGCAATTTCTGCAAAGCAGCAATGAAATCTTCCGGCGTTTTGGCGTTTTTATTGCCGAGAGCTTTGGCCAATTCGACAAGACGGTCGTCAGAAGTGTGTTTTTCGGCAATTTTAGAAAAGTAAGCAACACTCAGCATAATCAAGCCGGCACCATGCGGCAGGTTTTTATAAACGCCGCTTAAGATATGTTCCAGCGCATGTTCCGAGATACAGCCGGACGTGCTTTCGACCATACCAGACAGTGTATTCGCCAGCGCCATATTTTCCCGTGCGGCAATATCTCCGCCGTCAAAAACGGCTGCCGGCAGATTTTCGGCAATCAGGCTTACGGCCTTGAGAGCAAAAATGTCGCTTATGGGCGTGGCTATATTGGCAAGATAGCCTTCAAGACTGTGAAACAGCGCGTCAAACCCCTGAAAAACAGTATAGTCTCGCGGAACGGTCAACATCAGCTCGGGGTCAACCACCGCCAAAACGGGAAATGTGCCGTCAATGCCGAAACCAAATTTTTCGCCGGTCGCAGCATTGCTGATAACCGTCCACGGGTCAGCTTCCGTTCCGGTTCCGGCGGTTGTCGTTATGGCAACAACGGGCAGAGGCGTTACAGACACCGGGCGTCCACCGCCAGTGCCGCGAACCATATAATCCCAGTAATCGCCTGGATTTGTCGCCATAACAGCAATCGCCTTGGCTGCGTCAATCGGCGAACCGCCGCCCAAACCGACAATAAAGTCGCAGTTTTCGGCTTTTGCCAGCGCCGCACCGTCCATAACTTCGCTGCGGTCGGGATTGGCGGTTATTTTATTGAACAGCACGAAAGTACATCCCGCGGCCTTCAGCTCTTCCTCTGTCCGAGCCAGATAGCCGTTATCGACGACGGAACGGCCGCCTGTGGTTACAATCAGCGCCCGCGTGCCGGGGAGCTTTTCCTTATGCAGATTAGCCAGCTGTCCGCGGCCGAAAAGGATTTTGGTCGGAATATAATATTTGAAATTCATAATGCCTCCTTATCTGTCATTACTCTGCAATTCTCCTCCACGACCTTAAAACAGGTCAAAACTCTTATTATAACTCAGCGACAGTCCGAATGTGCTCTGTGCCCGGGAACGCGACGCGCCACGGGTTTCGGCAAGCTCATAATTGTAAAACGGCGCGAGGTACAAATCCCCGACAAGCTTGGTTTCTATACGGTTGTTTGTCGACAGTTTGTATTTGAAATCCGTCGCTTCTTTTTGGCTGTAGCTGAAAAAATGACGGTAATACCCCTCGGAAACGAACGTGGTGTTCGGATTCAGCGGATAATGGAATTCATACCCGATTTCGGCACCGGTTTTCATATTATCATTTTTATAAGTCATATCGTCTTCTTCCACCAAGGCAATATAAAGCTGCTTGAAATTCTCGCTGTCGTAAAGTTTCAAACCGGTTTTGGCACGGAGAATTTTAGTGCGGTAATCCGTCCCGTCCAGATTAAAATCCGTAAATTCCGTTTCATACCCGAGATAGGCAAACGGGCCGACTATCCCCTGTTCCAAATGCCAGATTTTGTGCGTATAATCGGTATAGAGCAAAATTTCGTCATCGTTCTCATTTTCGGTCGTTACGCCGTTCTCGGTCGTCTTGGATTTGCCGTATATCGCATACAAGCCGTTAACCCAAACCATCGTGCTGCGGTCATAGGTCAGATTGCCGTCAAAAAGGCCGCTGATGTTATGCTGCTCATCGGCATTATACGAATCGGGGTAATTCGGATCATCCTTGTTGGTAACGCTATGCTCAAGATATTCAACCGCGATGCGTTTGATGTTGGCGGTCAGCGATGCTGCATCTGCAACGGTTTCAGCCGGAGATGACGCGTTCTCCGAAACTTCGGCCGCTGCCGGCAAAGCAGTCTCCGCAGCTGCGGGAAAAGTTGCGCATAGAGCGGCTCCCCACACCGCCAAACAAAGATTTTTTTTCATACTAAAGTCCTCTGACACCGATTTCATTATGAGTGCAGTGTAGCTTCTTTTAACAGGCTGGCAAAAGGTTTTAACGATTTATCAACGGATAAATGGCAATCGGGCAAGTCCGGATTTGCCGAAATAGATATGCGTAGCGGAACGGAGCAAACCAGCAGGCCTCAGTATGGGAAGAGCTGCAGACAATTCCGTTCGTTAACACCCGCCGCGGTTTAACAGCGCTTTCATAACCAGACGGCAGCGGTCTTTGAATTTTAATTCCGGCTTTGGAGAAATAATTTCCCATCCGCGCTTGTCCATCAGCTCAAAATAAGCATGATACAAATTCAGCATATAAACGACCGGCTTGGAATTGCGGTTGTGGTTTTCTTCCAGCAACCGATAAGCCTCCGCAAAGGAACTGCGGGCGGTTTCGGCAAATTTCCGGCGGGCGACATAAAGATTTTTATGAGTCAGGATGTCTTTGGCTGCCAGCCCCTGCTCTATTTCCGCCGCGGCCAAAAACTCTTCGGGAATATAGACGTGGCCGCCCAGAATGTCTTCTTTTATATTTTTGAGAATATTGGTTATCTCTACCGCGCGCCCGATGAGCCGCCCCAGTTCGGCAGTCGTTTCCTCGTCAAATTCGGCGATTACTTTCAAAATCAGGTAACTCGGCGTTTCCGACACGCCGCGGCAGTATTCCTCAAACTCATGCAGCGACGGGCGGAACAGCGGTTTCGGACAGTCCATGGCAAAGCCCGACAGCATCGTTTCCATACACGCGCGCGGCAGCTTAAAACGCATACAGTTCTTATATATGCGGCGGCCGATGTCGGTTTCGGGAACTTTCCGGTCATAGATGTTGGCAATTTCCCGCTGCCATGCCGCCAAAATATCAGCCTTATCCTTTTCAGGCAGAGAGCTGGAACTCAAATCGTCAAAATGCTTGACCAGCGCATACAGCGTGTATACGGCTTCGCGCTTGGCTTTGGGATAATGCCTCGTGCACCAAAAGAGGGCAGAATGATTTTTTCTGACGATGCGACCAATTGAACTCATTGCTTTTCCTTATTTCATAACCATATTTCCCGCAGTTCAGAGCTGATGCAAATCGCGGGTTTTGTTTCTTGTTATCAGAGTATGCCACAAACCATATAAAAATGCGTTAACATAAACAAAAAAATTTATTTTCCGGCATAAGGCGGAGGCGGAAGAACCAGCTGTGCCCTGAGAATCGGCTGCGGCGGAAACGGAAGAACCGGTTGCGAACGAAGAACCAGCAACAGCTGCTGCGGAAGCGGAGACATCGGGCAAAAGCCGTATCAGGCGGCGGGACAGACCGACAAAAAATCCTGTTTTCAACCGAAAAAGAAATCCCGACGCAGCGGCAAAAAGCTGCAACATTTCCTTTTGCTGCAACGGCAAGCTGCGGCGCAAACAAGCCGCATCAACCGATACCCTTGCCCCCTCCAGTGCCACGGCAGCAGACGGAACAGCCAATACATATACGGCAGCATAAACAAAAGCCAAGGCGGCAAAAGGCTGATAGAACGGCGGCGTCTGATTATTAAGCACGGCGACAAGGCGGGAAAACGGCGAAATCACCTGGAGCCAAATCGGCGACGCGGCGGAAAATTCCAGCGGATAACGGTTTTTAGACAGCCATTCAAAACCGTCCAGCGGTTCCAGCAGCAGCGACAGGGAAAGATTGCGGGCGATAAATTCCTTTTGCAAAAATCCCAGCAGCGTCCGTCCGGGCCAGGTACGGCTGACGGCACGATACAGGAGATTAAAGCTTTTCGGATGCAGGCCTCTTCGGTGCATTCCCCGCCGCAGCAGCAGAAAAAGATAAAAAATATACGCCCGGAACAATTCCCGGTCTTTTGCCGGCACCAGTTGCAGATACAAAGACGGCGGCGGCAAAGGAATCGCCGCTGCGGTGGAAAACGGCAGTTCGAAAAGAGCTTTGGCTTCTGAGGAAAAATTTTTACCCGAAGACATTACGCCTCCCCTGCGGAAATACCGTGCAGCCAGACTTCCGCCGCGGCCAGGGCTCGGGAAGTCAGCGCCGCCTTCTTCTCTGTCCCTTTGAGCGGGCGAAGTTTCCCTTTGGCGGTCATGACTTTCGGCAGTTCGGGAAACAGACCGAAATTAATGTTCATCGGCTGATAATGCTCTATGTCCGTTGCATCAGTCAGATGCGCCAGCTGGCAGCCGAATGCGGTTTCACGCGGCGGCAGCTGCGGTGTTCTCCCGTGCAGCAATTCGGCGGCAAAATAACCGGCCAGCCACCCGACGGATGCACTTTCGACATACCCCTCGCAGCCGGTAATCTGTCCGGCGAACATCAGATGCGGGCGGGACTTCAGCCGCAGAAAAGCATCCAGCAGGACGGGCGACTTGATGAAAGTATTTTTATGAATACCGCCGAGACGGGCGAAAACGGCGTTTTCCAGCCCCGGAATGGTGCGGAAAATACGGGTCTGCTCGGAATGTTTCAGCTTGGTCTGGAAACCGACCATATTGCGCAGGGTGTCTTCTTTGTTATCCTGCCGCAGCTGTACTACCGCATAAGGGCGTTCCCCACGGTGCGGGTCGGTCAGCCCGACCGGTTTCATCGGACCGTACATCAGCGTATCCGCCCCGCGTTCGGCCATTATCTCCACCGGCAGACAGCCGTCGAAATAATTCGGCTTCTCAAAATCGTGGAACCCGGCCTTTTCCCCTTCCAGCAGGGCATTGACAAATTCGTAGTACTGTTCCCGGCTGAGCGGGCAGTTGATATAATCATATTTATCGCCTTTATCGTAGCGGGACTGGTACCAGGCGATGTCAAAATTTATACTGTCCTTATATATGACCGGCGCTATCGCGTCATAAAAAGAGAGCTTTTCGCCGCCTACCGCCGCGGATATACTCTCCGCCAGCGCCGCGGACGTCAGCGGCCCGGTAGCGACTATGCTCAGCCCCTCGCTTTCCGACGGCAGCTCTGTTATCTCTTTTGACACGACGGTTATCAGCGGGTGTTCCCTAATCCGCGCCGTGATATATGCGGAAAAGCCTTCGCGGTCTACGGCAAGCGCGCCGCCGGCGGGAACCCGGTTTTTGTCGGCGCTTTCCATGACCAGCGAACCGGCAAGGCGCATTTCCTGATGCAAAAGCCCGACGGCATTGTATGTGCTGTCATCGGAACGCAGCGAATTGGAGCAGACCAATTCGGCAAAACCGTCTGCCTTATGCGCCGGCGAACGCTTTTCGGGCTTCATCTCATACAGCCGGACGGCAACCCCGCGCAAAGCCAGCTGCCACGCCGCCTCGGCTCCGGCAAGGCCGGCTCCTATCACATTTGCACTTAACGACATATTTTCCCTTGAGTTTTGAAATATTACCGCAACAAGTTATAAACGAATTACGGATAAGTTATAAATACTGTTCTCCGGTTTGTAAATACCAAAAATTAGGTGATTTTTAAAAAAGCCCTGATATAATGGCAGAAACGGATAAATGAAAATGTTTAAAAACAGATATTTGACATTTTTAGCGCTTTTGACTGCCGGGCTTGTTGCGGGAACGGCGGGCGTTTCTGCGCAGTCGGAAATGGACTTGCTGCTGTTTGAAAAAAAAGCGGAGGGAACCCAAAAAGCCAATCGGGGAAACCCGGACGCGAAAACGGCGGCAGCCGACATTGACATCAGCGAATCGCTGACTGACAACCTGTTAAAAAACAACAAAAAAACGGGAAAAGCAGTACCGGATAACGGCAGAAATACAGCAGGCGGCATCAGAGATTCCGGCAAAGGCAAATCCTCCGATGACGGCGAATCGGAAAGCTGGCTGAAAAGCCTCATCAGCAAAGGCACCAGCGAGATTTTCAAATCGCCGGACGAGAAAGCGCAGGCGGCTGAGGAAAAAAGGATTGAACGGGTTTTGTTAAACCGCAAATCCAACGCCGCCAATTTTGACATTTCCGGCCTTAAGCTGCGCATGACACCTAAAGAAGTAGAAGAAACAATGAAGCAGCAAGGATATAAAAAGATTTTGGAAACGCTGGAAGTGCCGAACTTTATCAAATGGCGCAGCGAAGAACTCTGCCGCCAACACGGCGTTATCGGCTTTGAGCGCCTTAACGCCTGCGCAACGATGGTTGCCAAGGAAAACGGCTTTCAATTCGTGGAACATCAGGTTTACAACCGTTACATTACCAAAGAAAGCATAGAAGTTTACTTTACCTCTACATTTACCGACAATCTGGCGCACCGGATTTTTTACAAAAGCAGCGTTCCCTTTTCCGACAGCAAGGCATCCAAAAACGTTTACCTGAACAACATCAAGGTGTTTGACTTCTGGCGGCGAATCGACCTTAAATACGGCAAACCGGACAATACGACCGAAGTCAAGTGGGGGCTTGGCGGCAAAAAGCCGTATCTTAAAGCGGGAACGGGCAAGCTGGAACTGACCGACCCGCTGTTGAAAGACCTTGATACAGCGAGGATGATTAACGAAGATACGCGTTTTGCCAACACGCAGTATTATACGTTTTAGCCGGATATGTTCCGGCCGAAAAGGAGAAACAGAGAAGAATGAGCCATGCACGAAGCCTGCCGGAAAGGCGGATGTTCCGGCTGAAACGGAACAAATGGGCATAAGACACTTACATACGGAACAGGAAAGACAGACAAAGGACAGAAAAACAAAATGAACACCAACATCTATATCAGCGAAATTGTGGCGACGAGGCTGTCGCACGACCTTATCGGCAATATCGGGGCAGTCGCCAACGCCGTGGAACTGTTGAACGAGGGGGACGAGGACGACAGGGAAGATATAGGCAATATCTTAAATTTCAGCTCCAAGGTATTGAGCCGGCGGCTTAAATTTTTCCGCTTATGTTTCGGTATGTCCAACGCAGCGGTCAAAACCACGGAAGAGCTGGCGACGGTGATGCAGGATTATCTCCTGACGCTCGGCAATCCGAATCTGCCGACGACTTTGGCGCTGGAAATCGGCACGCCGAAAATCTACAAGCTGGTTATGCCGGCGGTAATGATGATGGCGGACACGATTGTCAAAGGCGGAAAGATTGCCGTCAAACAAACGGACGACGCGCTGCTGGTTACGGCAGAATCCGATGCGCCGCTCAACAAGGCAAAACTTGCAAACATTGCCCGCGTTCTGGACGGCGGAGAAGCGGAGGAAAACATATCTTCCTACGCACCGCTTTACTACCTGCTGGCCTATCTCGGCGACAGCGGCGTTGCCGTCAGGCTGAACGGGCAGACGCTGGTTATCGGGGCATAGCCGGCAATGGCGGTTTACGGCGTTCTCCTTCCCCTGCCCTTTGACGACGTTTTTGATTATACGGCGGAAGAGGAGCTTGTTCTAGGACAGCTGGTCGAAGTTCCTTTCGGCCGGGAGGAATTGGTCGGCGTCGTCTGGAAAAAAGGACAGAGCGCAAACATTGACCCGAAAAAGATAAAACAAATCAAATCCGTGGTGCAGCTGCCGCGCCTGACGGCGGAGATGACGGCCTTTATCCGCAAAACTGCAGAATACAACCTGGCTCCGCTGGGAATGGTGCTGAAAATGGTACTGGGCATGAAAAGCAACCAGCTGCCCAAGCAGAAAGTTACGCTTTACGGCCTGAAAATAAAAAACGAAAATCTGGACGGCATCCGCATTACGGAAGCGCGCAAGGCGGTGTTTGACTTTCTGGACGGCGGGCTCGAAGCGGAAAAAGAAGAAATCATCAGCGCAACCGGCGCCAGCAGCGGCATTATCACCGCGATGATTAAAAGCGGATTTCTTTATAAAAAAGACGTACTTATCAACGAAGAAGCCGAAGAACAAAAAGTCAACCTGAACAAAACGGCAGCGCTGACGGAGGAACAGCAGGCGGCGGCGGACATTCTCGTACGCAAGGTCGGCAGCGGCTTTTCGGCAACTCTCCTGGACGGCGTTACCGGTTCGGGCAAGACCGAGGTTTATTTTGAGGCCGTTGCCGAAGCGCTGGCACAAAACAAGCAGGTTCTGGTGCTGGTGCCGGAAATTTCCCTGACGTCGCAATGGCTGCGGCGGTTTGAACTGCGGTTCGGGGTTACGCCGTTTATCTGGCACTCGGAAGTCGGTGTCAAAGACAAGGCAAAAACCTGGAAAGCGGTAGCGCTCAACAAGGCGAGAGTCGTGGTCGGAGCACGGTCGGCGCTGTTTCTGCCGTTTGCGGACTTAGGGATTATTGTCGTTGACGAGAGCCACGACCATTCGTTCAAGCAGGAAAGCCTCGTTACCTATCAGGGGCGGGACATGGCGGTACTGCGCGCACATCTGGAGAAAATTCCGGTTATCCTGTCCACGGCTACTCCCGATTTGGAAACCATCGTCAACGTTGAAGAAGGCAAATACGACTGCGTGAAACTGACCAAGCGCTTTGCCAAGGCAGTGCTGCCGGAAATTAAAATCCTTGACCTTAAAAAGGACAAACCGCAGAAAGGCCCGTGGGGCGTGTCGTTTCTGGCGCCGACACTCGTTGACGAGCTTGCCGCAAATCTCAAGCGCGGCGAACAGTCCATGCTGTTTCTGAACCGGCGCGGCTATGCTCCGCTGCTCATCTGCCGGGACTGCGGACACCGAATCCAATGTCCGCACTGCACGGCGTGGCTTGCCGAACATCGCATTACCGGTGAATTAATCTGCCACCATTGCGGATTTAAGATGTTTACGCCGAAACGCTGCCCCGAATGCGGTTCGGAAGACGGATTAACCGCGTGCGGCCCGGGCGTGGAGCGAATCGCCGAAGAGGTGCGCAACCGTTTTCCCGAAGCGCGCACTGCCATCCTTTCCAGCGACATTACCACCAACTACAAGCAGATTTCGGACGTTATCCACCGGACGGCAAACAAGGAAATTGACATTCTCATCGGTACGCAGATTCTGGCCAAGGGACATAACTTTCCCGATTTGACGCTGGTGGGCGTGGTCGATGCCGACCTCGGGCTGATGGGAACCGACCTCAGGGCAAGCGAACAGACGTTCCAACTGCTGGCGCAAGTTTCCGGGCGTGCGGGACGCGGCGAGAAAAAAGGCGTGGTCTATCTGCAGACGCTCTATCCCGACCATCCGGTATTGCAGGCGGTGATCGAGCATAACCGGGAAGCTTTTATCGAGATTGAAAAAAGTTCGCGGCGGCTGCTGCATATGCCCCCTTACGGCAAACTGGCGGCACTGATTATCTCGTCGGCAAACCAGCAGGCGGCGGAAGCAGCGGCATATTATCTCGGCAAATGCGCGCCGAATACGGAACTGATAGAAACGCTCGGCCCGGCGCCGGCGCCGATGAATCTGCTGCGCGGCAGATACCGCTACCGCCTGCTGCTCAAGACGGCAAAAAACGTTAACATTCAGGAAGTTCTGAAAAAATGGCTCAACATGGTCAAGATCAAAAGCAACGTCCGCGTAGACGTGGACATTAACCCATATTCCTTTATGTAAAAAAAACTATATCAAAAACACGGATATATGAATATGAAAACGGCACAGCGGAGGAAAGCCGGCCGCAGCAAGTTGTAGCAGGAAACAGCCCATTGTGGCGCACGGAGACAGAGGACTGTCGATTGAGGCGTGCGGCGGCCGATTTTTAAGGGAACTGAGGCTGACAAAGCTACGGCGGGAGGCAAAAATTTCTTTTGCCGATATAAATTTCCGTTTGACAATCCGCTTCTAAAAACATAAATTTTAATACAGATAAAAATTATTATAACTTTAACAAACAGCATTATGGACTTTAAATTATTATTTTCCGGGGGCAAAGACATTCCCGCAGACGTTCGCATGATTTACGGCGGGCTGATTAAAAGGCATCAAAAGCTCAAAAACGGCTGGAGCGCGGTTCTTCTCAGAAACAATATGGCTTATTTGTACAAAAACAATGCACAGCCTATTCTTGTCGGCGGCATCAAACGCATATTCGAGGCGGCAGACGGCAAGTTTATGCTGGTCAAAGAAAACGGCGAAAAAGCGGTTTTTACGGCGGACGGCATTCAGACGGCGGCTTTTTCCGCAGGTTCCGAACTGTATTGGAACGGATGGTATAAGATTGACGACAGTGAAGGCGTTTCCCTTTTTAAGGCAAACGGCGAGTGCCTCGGCAGCAGGCTTAAGGCAGCCGGCGTTTTTGCCAACGGCTGTTACTTTATGTCCGTGCGGTATGCGGAAGACGGCGCCAAGGCCGGCATATATGGCGCAGACGGCAAGAGACTCCTGTTTACCAACGATACGGCGGTCAAAATGTTAAAAAACGGCTGGTTTATCGCGGAAGACGGGCTTTATGACAATCTGGGCAATTCGTATATCGGCACAGTCAACGGACATACCCTTGACTGGTGGTTTTTGTTTGCAGTCGGAATGTTTATGCCCCAGCGCAGGTAAATTAATGAAAGGCTTTTTCCCTCCGGGAAGAGGCTTTTTTTATTATCCATACCTTTTTTCATAAATTTTATGGCATAAAGTTTGTTTAAGTGTGGAAATTTTAATTCAAAATAAGTAATTTTGCAGTAGTTATGTTTTTAGTGGTTTAATTTTGCCGCGCTGAGGCGTTTGCCGAACGCAGGCGGAAAGGATTGTATCAGGGACAGAAACGCAAATGCAGAAAATTTCGAAGTTCAAAACGGCGTCAGTTTATGCCAGAGCCTGGCTTGATGCGGCAGAGGACAAAAAGATTGAAGACAAAGCGTTTGAAGAAGCCAAACTGTTAAAAGCGGCCTACAATCAGGACTCTGCCTTGTGGAATCTTCTGGCTGCGCCGGGCGATGACCGCAAAATCCAGCGCAAGATTATTGAGAATCTGGCAAAAAAGACAAACCTATCTTCAATTACGGCCGAAACCCTCGCTCTTATCGCCGAAAACGGCAAATTAAAGGCGACGGGCCTGATTTTGGACGAGTTTATCAAACTTTACTATCAGGACAAAGGGATTGTCGAAGTCCGGGTGGAAACGGCAGTCGAACTGACGGCGGCACAGGACAAAAAGCTGCGCAGCGTGCTGGAAACAAAACTGAAAGCGCCTATTTTGCTGGAATATACGGTTAAGCCGGAGGTTTTGGGCGGACTGCGGGTTCGTTTCAAATCCTTTTTGATTGACGACACGCTGGAAAGCAAACTCGGGCGCATCGGGCAGTTGATTAAAAGCGGCTCGCAATAAGACGGAGGCTGAGAGAAATGATTTTTGCAACATATACGGCAGACACAGTGCAAAGGACGAATGCTACAGACAAAGCAAACAAAGCTTGCCGGGCAGGCGCGGCAAACAAGACGCGCAGGGCAAGAGAAACAGGCAGGACGAACGTAACAGACAGGGTGAAGAAAGGAAAATAACATGGCGGTCAAAGCAGAGGAAATTTCCGCAATTCTGAAAGAGAAAATCGAACAGTACAATTTTAACCCGGATATGGAAGAAGTCGGGCGCGTGCTTTCGGTCGGCGACGGCATTGCCACGGTTTACGGGCTGACCGGCGTCGAATACAACGAGATGGTCGAGTTTTCGTCCGGCGTCAGGGGTATGGCGCTGAACCTCGGCGAAGACAGCGTCGGCGTGGTTATTTTCGGTTCAGATGCAGAGATTAAGGAAGGCGATACGGTCAAGCGCACAAACAAAATCGTCAGCGTTCCGGTCGGAAAAGAGCTGCTGGGACGCGTCGTGGATGCGCTGGGGCAGCCGATTGACGGACTCGGTGTCGTCAAGGCCAAAGAATTTGCCAACGTTGAAACGCGGGCGCCGGGCATTATTGAGCGCCGCAGCGTACACGAGCCGGTACAGACGGGCTTAAAAATCATCGACTCGCTTATTCCTATCGGGCGCGGGCAACGCGAACTTATCATCGGCGACCGCCAAACGGGAAAAACGTCGATAATTGTTGATACGATTATCAACCAGAAAGCCGTCAATGACGCAGCCAAGAACGACAAGGACAAGCTGTTCTGCATTTACGTTGCCATCGGGCAAAAACGCTCGACGGTGGCGCAGGTGGTCAAAACCTTAAAAGACTACGGTGCTCTGGATTATACAATCGTCGTGGCGGCAACGGCTTCCGATGCAGCGCCGCTGCAGTTTATCGCCCCCTACGCAGGCTGCGCAATGGGCGAATATTTCCGTGACCGCGGCATGCACGCCGTCATTTTCTACGACGACCTGTCCAAGCAGGCGACGGCATACCGCCAGATGTCGCTGCTGTTGCGCCGTCCGCCGGGGCGCGAAGCCTATCCGGGCGATGTTTTCTATCTGCATTCAAGACTATTGGAACGGGCGGCAAAACTTGATGAGGAACGCGGAAGCGGTTCGCTGACGGCGCTGCCGGTGATTGAAACGCAGGCCGGGGACGTTTCAGCCTATATTCCGACGAACGTCATTTCCATTACCGACGGGCAGATATTCTTGGAAACATCACTGTTTTACCAAGGCGTCCGGCCGGCAGTCAATGTCGGCATTTCCGTCAGCCGCGTCGGCTCCGCCGCACAGGTTAAAGCAATGAAACAGGTGGCCGGCACGATGAAACTGGATTTGGCGCAATACCGTGAAATGGCAGCTTTCTCACAGTTTTCGTCCGACTTGGACGCAGCGACGAAAAAACTACTGGAACGCGGCGTCCGCCTGACCGAACTGCTGAAACAGCCGGTTTACCATCCGCTGGCGCTGGAAGACGAGGTCGTTTCCCTGTTTGCAGGTGCCAAAGGCTTTTTGGACGGGCTGGAAGTCAGCCAGGTTAAGGATTTTGAAAAGTTTCTGCTGGAGAGCATTAAGCGCGAGAAAAACAGCATTATGAAAGAAATCCGCGACAAGAAGGCTATTTCCGAAGAGCTGGAAAAAGAACTCGGCACTTATATGCAGCAATGCCTTGACGCTTTTAAAAAGAAAGCGGCGGAGAAAGCAGCATAATGGAAACAGTGCATAGCGAAGAGGGCAGATTATGGCAGGCTTAAAAGAACTCCGAACCCGGATTGAAAGCATTAAGTCGACACAGAAAATCACTTCGGCAATGAAGATGGTCGCGGCGTCCAAATTCCGCCGCGCCCAGTTGACTTTGGAAAAAAGCGAATTGTTCCAAAAGATGATGATTGGCAATATCAAAAACGTTTTGGTTTCGCTCAAGCAGGAGGCTGCTGAAAAAGGCGTTTCGTATATGCTGCCGAAAATGCTCGTGCAGCCAAAGAATCCGAAAGTCTATGCCTTATTTGTTCTGGCATCCGACCGGGGCTTGTGCGGCAGCTACAATTCGCAAATTGCCAAAGAAGCCAAGCGGCGCATCGACGAACTGCACAAAGAGGGCAAACGGACGGTGGTCTTCTGTTACGGCAAAAAAGGGCTGTCCGGCTTAAAAAGGCTCGGCGTTACCGAAATCGAAGGCAGCTATCCGAATGTTATCAAAAAACACTTAACCTACGAAGAGGCGATGAGTTTTTTGCATGATGTCTGGAATAAGAAAGAGCAATACGGCGCAGATATCTGCGAAATCGTATACAGCGACTTTTTATCCGGACTGTCGCGGACGCTGGTTTCCAAACAGGTGATTCCGTTTGACATTGCTACGGCACCGGAAGACGAAAGCCTGAATCGGGTCGGCGATGCTTTTTACGGCTATATTCCGGACAAGCTCGGACTGTTGCAAAAGCTTTCGCGCGTTTATATGCGGACGGCCATGTTTGAAATCCTCATCAATTCGCAGGCTTCCGAACATGCGGCGCGCATGAGTTCAATGGACAATGCCAACCGCAACGCCCGCGATATGATAAGCTCGCTGACCTTTAAGTACAACAGTCTGCGGCAATCCGCGATTACGACCGAACTTACGGAAATCGTCGCCGGAGCAGAAGCGATGTAACAGGGGAATATCGCCCGAGCAGAGACGATATGACAGAGGAATGTCGCCGGGCAGAGGCGATATGACAGAGGAATGTCGCCGGGCAGAGGCGATGTAACAGCGAACAAGGCGCTTTTATGCGGAGAAACATTAGGAGTAAAAAAAGAGATGGTGGCAAGAAAGAAAAAAGAAGCTGAAGAAAAAGCGGAAATGCAAGACCTCAAAAAAGAGGCGGATTTGCGTCTGGCCGAGCTGCGCCAAAAGATAAAGGAACAGGAGGGTTCGGACAAACTCGGCGAAATTTATCAGGTTATGGGGGCGGTTGTTGACGTCAAATTTCAAAACGTCAAAGTTCTGCCGCCAATCTTAAGCGCGCTGGAATGCGAAGTCGGCGGGCGGCGCCTGGTGTTGGAAGTAGAGCAGCACCTCGGCGAAAATATCGTCCGCACGATTGCGATGGATACCACGGACGGCATGAGCCGCGGCATTAAAGTTTACAATACGGGAAAGCCGATTACGGTTCCGGTCGGGCCGGAACTTTTGGGACGCATTATCAATGTTGTCGGCAACGAAGTTGACGGACGCGGCAAAATCAACACCAAGGAGTATATGCCGATTCACCGCGAGGCGCCGGAATTTATCGACCAGTCGACAGACCCGGAAATTTTTGTTACCGGCATTAAGGTAATCGACCTGCTTGAACCGTATTCCAAAGGCGGAAAAATCGGTTTGTTCGGCGGCGCAGGCGTCGGCAAGACGGTGTTGATTATGGAACTGATTAACAACATCGCCAAAGGACACGGCGGCTATTCGGTTTTCGCGGGCGTCGGCGAGCGGACGCGCGAAGGCAACGATTTGTACCATGAAATGATAGAATCCGGCGTTATCGACCTTGAAGGCGACAAGTCAAAAACTGTTCTGGTCTACGGACAGATGAACGAACCGCCCGGAGCACGTGCCCGCGTGGCTTTGACCGGGCTGACCGAGGCGGAGTATTTCCGCGATGTGGAACATCAGGACGTGTTGTTCTTCGTTGACAACATCTTCCGTTTCACACAGGCGGGGTCAGAAGTTTCGGCGCTGCTGGGGCGTATTCCGTCTGCCGTGGGCTACCAGCCGACACTCGGTACGGATATGGGTTCCATGCAGGAACGCATTACCTCAACGAAAAACGGTTCCATTACTTCGGTACAGGCAGTTTACGTCCCGGCCGACGACTTGACCGACCCGGCGCCGGCTACGACTTTCGCCCATTTGGACGCGACGACGGTTCTGTCACGAAAAATTTCCGAACTCGGCATTTATCCGGCGGTTGACCCGCTTGATTCGACCAGCCGGATTTTGAATCCCGACATTGTGGGCGAAGAGCATTACAATGTAGCCCGCGGCGTACAGGAGATTTTGCAGAAATACAGTTCCCTGCAAGACATTATCGCCATCCTGGGCATGGACGAGTTATCCGATGACGACCGGATGGTAGTTTCGCGAGCCCGGAAAATTCAGAAGTTTCTGTCGCAGCCGTTCCATGTCGCCGAGGTCTTTACCGGGAAGAAAGGCCGCTTTGTCAATCTGGAAGATACCGTTAAAGGCTTTAAGGGCATTTTGGAAGGCAAGTACGACGATATTCCCGAACAGGCTTTTTATATGGTCGGAACGATAGAAGAAGTGCTGGAAAAGGCCGAACAGATGAAAGGCGCAGCATAAGCCATGACAGCAAATATCGACTTAAAAATCTATATGCCGGAAAAGCTTGTGCTCAGCCAAAAAGTTTATCGGGTTGTGCTGCCGGCAGACGATATGCCGCTTACGGTTATCCAAGGGCGGGCGCCGACTTTGATGGCTCTGGACATGGGCGCGGTTAAGATTTTGGACGAGCGAGGAGAAGCAACCGAGGAATGGCTGATTTCCGGAGGTTCGGCCGATATCAGGGAAGATGCCTGCACGATTTTGACCGAGGCGGCGTTTGCCAAAAAAGAACTCAGCCTTGAAAAGGCGCGGGCACTGAACGAAGAGTTTGCCAACCCGTTTTATGAATGGCTTATCAGCTATTTTGAAAAAGAAAACGGGAAAAAATAACCGGCTTTTTTCGAATTTGGCTTTAACCGAAACGGTCTGAAACGGAAAAAACGGGTTTGCCAAACCAGAGTTTCCTGAATATTCAGGGAGGGAAAAGCGCCGTACCGGCATATGGGCGGCGTTTTTTTTTATAATCTGAGAGGGGATTCTTTTATAATCAGAGAGAAGATTTTCTTACCGTAATGCAATAAACGGGGGCTTTACGATTTTCCCGAGTGTGGAGAATAGCTGTTTACAGGTATGGAGCAGCGATTGACTTCAAGGCGGGAAATGTTTTATACTTGGCTTAAAATTAACAATGAAAGCAGTTGATTATGCGTATTTTTTTAACAAAGTTTCCACACATTTCCGCATATATTGCACTCGTTTCGGCAACAATCCGGCACAGTTTCGCCGGAAAAGCCTGCCTGCTCATTGGGATAACGGCAGTACTTTACGGCCTGCTTATCAACAACCTGAACTTATGGACTGACGAAATATACTCGGTTCTGATGGCCAAAGACAGTTTGGGCGATATGTTCCATTTGCTTTTAACCGAAGATTCCAAGCCGCCGCTCTATTACCTTTACCTGAAAGGGATTTTGGCGCTGTTCCCGAACGAATACGAGATATGGGGAGCCCATTTCGCCTCATATATTCTGTTGCTTGCGGCACAGCTTTTTGCCGTAACGGAAGTACGAAAAGACTACGGCGACAGGACGGCTCTATGGCTGGTTGCTCTGATGCTGCTGATGCCTCAATCGCTGTGGCTGGCATTTGAGGTGCGAACCTATATGCTTTCCGCTTTTTTGATGCTGGCGGCACTGGTCTACGGCCTGCGGGTCTCGGAACAGCCGGAGCTGCGCGATTACTTTAAGCTCGGAGCAGCGACGGTTTTGGCTTTGTATTCCCATTATTACTGTGCCTTATGGCTGATGTTCCTGTATCTTTTTCTGCTGGCAGACATTCTGCGGGCACGGCGCTTTGAACAGCTCAAGCCTTTTCTGGCGACAGCCGGAGCAGCGACGCTGCTGTTCGCACCATGGCTGACAGTACCGCTGTCTACCGGCGGGGAAATCAGCCGGAACTGGTACGTTACAATGGATTTCGTCAGAGTCAGCGCGCAATTTTTCACAACTCCGCCGGCGGCAGAAATCTGGCAATCCCCGTTTTTTATTGCCACAACCCTTGCCGCAACATCCCTGACTTTTATCGTCATATGCGGCGTGACGGACACAGCCGGCGGCAAAATGACAAAACCAGATTCAAACAGCAAATTGCTTACTACAACGGCAGGAACTGTGCTGGCGACATATCTGCTGCTTATCCTGCTGTCCGTTACGGTGCGTCCGATGGTTACAACCCGCTACATGTATATTTTTTCATTGATATGGTATGCCGCAGGTGCGGCGGTGCTGGCAAAAAGCTCCTTTTTGCCCAGAGGTTTCATTATTATCGCATTGCTTGGTTTTGCCGGCACTTACAGTGATTTCAAGGCGGCATTTTTTGACCGAGGCTTTTACAATCTGGCGCATGACATCAAGGCCTTTGTTCCCAAAGACAAGCCTATCCTTGCGTTTGACAACAACAACCTGTTTTGCGAATATTACCTGCCCGAACATACGTGTCTGGCGATTGTCGGCGCCGACGGGGAAATCCTGCGACGCCCGTCGGTCATGAAAAACATTGCCCTTTACGGCAAAGAGCCCGGAGAGGTTACGTTTACCCTTTCAAGCTATGGGCAGATGCGCAACAACAAAGACTGTTTAAACTATAAGTCTGCCTACCGCATCAGCCACGGCACGGACCTGTGCAAACTGGACGCGGCACATGTCAGGCAATTATTGAAAGAAAGCCTTGATTTGCGGTTGAACAAATATGAACGGCATTGACTCTATGAAAAAACAAGATTATCGTATTAACTAAATTTTAATTTTTTAACAAGAGGCGCTATGACCGGAAAAACAAAAAAGCCACAAGTGGCAGCCATCGGAGAAATTGTATCGGATATCCTGCCCGACAGCAGAAAGCTCGGCGGCGCACCGGCAGATTTTCTGCATTATGCCGTAAAATCAGGTGCGGACGGACACCTTATCAGCGCCATAGGCGCCGACGACCTCGGGCGCGAAGTGGTTGCGGAACTTAATAAGTTCGGAATAAAACCCGTGCTGGCAATTACCCCCTATCCTACCGGGCGGGTCCTTATCTTCAGGAGTCCGAGCGGCGGGCATACGGCCCATATTCTGGAAAATGCGGCGTGGGACTATATTCCGTATACGGAAGCGGCAGAAACCTGCATCAAAAACGCCGATGCCGTCTTTTTCGGCACTCTGGCTCTTCGAAAAACCTATTCCCGCAATACGATTTTGGACTTAATCGACTGCGCGCCGGAAAAAGCCCTTAAGTTCTTTGACATTAATATCAGGCAGGAATATTACGACAAGCAGACGATTGAAACGCTGCTGACGAAAGCCAATATCCTCAAACTTAATACCGACGAGCTGAAAACGCTCAAAGCGATGCTGAAAATCAGCGGCAGCCCTGACGATTTCTGCCTCCGCCTTAAAGAGGACTACGGGCTCAAATATTTGATTTTGACCGATATGGCCAAGGAAAGCCGCGTATACGGCGACGACGCTACCGTTGTCAAAAACAGCGGCATCAGGCAGGCTTTCGCTTTTGGTGCAGGCAATGCCTTTGCCGGAACGTTTACTGCGGCCGTTCTGAAAGGAGCATCCCAACAGGAAGCGCACGAAACCGCAAATCAGGCAGCTGTTGACGTGTGCCGGGCGAATTTGAAAAATGCCTGAAAACGAAAGAACGGCCGAAGCCAATTTACTGCAGGCCGAAAAAAGGCTTATTGGGGGCGCTGAGGTACAGAAGACTGAAAAAAACGGGCAAAACCGGAAAAACAAAAAGGAACAAGAACTTGGCTAAAGCCGGCAAAACAAAAAGAAACAAGAACTTGGACAAAACCGGAAAAAGCCGGAAAGATTGAATAAAATAAACGGAAAAGAAGACATGGCAGTTACGCTAAAAGAAAATAACGGGGATTTTGTGCTTTTGCTTTACGGAGAGCCTGACAGCGGCTCTTCCGAACAGTTGAAGAACAATACCGCATCAGGCCTTGATTCGACACGTCTGCAACAGCTGAAAGAACGCGGCCAGACAAAGATTTTTGCCGAAACCCCGGAAGGGCAGCCCTATGCCTCATTGCCGGCAGCGGAACTGTTCGGGCTGGCCAAACAAATCCAAGCGGCAGGGCTTACTTTGGATTTAAGCCGCCTGCCGAAAAATATCCGGGATATGCTGACGCTGGCGCTCAAGGTGGAAAACAGGCCGCCGAAAGATGCCGTATCGCAAAGCGGACTGCTTGAGCGGATTGGCAAAAAAAGTTTTATCATATATGAACAGGTAAAAAGCGCCCTGCGCTTTATGCACGAGACCAATCTGTCGCTGCTGCGCTTTTTTTCGGGGCGCGCTATCTGGCGGCGCAAAGACTTCTGGTTTATTTTCGGTGACTGCAGCTACAAAGCCGTCGGCATTATTGCGCTGGTCAGCTTTCTGGTAGGATTGATTCTCGCTTTTGTCGGCGCCTTGCAGCTGCGGACTTTCGGCGCGGGCATTTATGTTGCCAGCATGGTGGCGCTCGGCATGACGCGCATTATGGCGGCGATTATGGTCGGCATCATCATGGCGGGACGCACCGGCTCATCCTATGCGGCTACGCTCGGCACGATGCAGGTTAACGAAGAAATTGACGCGCTGAAAACGCTTGGCATCAAAATTTCCGACTATCTGGTAACGCCGCGCCTGGTGTCGCTGGTTGTTACCATTCCGTTTTTAACCTTGCTGGCCGATGCGCTCGGCATTCTGGGCGGCGCGGTTGTCGGCGTCAGCTTTTTGGACTTGTCTTCATCCTCTTATTTCGATTATTCAATTAAGGCACTGAGTTTAAAAAATATTCTGGTCGGGCTGATGCACAGTGTCGTTTACGGTATTATCATTTCGCTGTGCGGCTGTTACGAAGGGCTTAACGCGGGACGCGATGCCGACAGCGTCGGCAAGGCGACGACTGGAGCCGTTGTAACGGCGCTGGTATGGATGATTGTCGCGACCGGAGTTTTGACGGTTATTCTGGAGGAGATGGGAATATGACAAAGGAAATCATTACCGTCAAAGACCTGAAAGTGGCTTACGGCGACTTTGTCCTGTTTGACGACATCAATTTTTCCGTCAACGAAAAAGACATCTTTATCATCATGGGCGCCAGCGGCTGCGGCAAAAGCAGCATGCTGCGGGTTCTGACCGGACTGGTAACGCCGGTCAAAGGCGAAGTGCTCATCGACGGAAAAGACTTTTCGGGAGCAGACAGCCGCAGTAAAACGGAAATTATGAAAAACTGCGGCGTCCTTTATCAGAGCGGCGCGCTGTTCTCTTCCATGACGCTCAAGGAAAACGTCGCGATGGCGCTGGAACTGTATTCGGCGTATACACCGCAGGAGATTTCAGAGCTGGCCAGTTACAAACTGGCGCTGACCGGCCTGTACGGCTTTGAAGACTTTTACCCGTCGGAGATTTCCGGCGGCATGAAAAAACGCGCCGCCCTTTCGCGTGCGCTGGCGCTTGACCCGAAAATCGTCTATTGCGACGAGCCGTCGGCCGGGCTTGACCCGATAAGTTCCAAACGGCTGGACGACCTGATTCTGGAATTAAACCAGAATCTCGGCACAACGTTTGTCGTCGTTACGCACGAACTGCAGTCGATTTTTGCCATCGGCACCAACTCCATCTTTCTGGACGGCAGCGTCAAAAACATTACCGGCAGGGGAAACCCGAACGACCTTTTGCAAAACCCGCCGAATGCGGACATTTATGAATTTTTAACCAGAGGAAAAAATAATGATAAAACAGCCTAACATGAAATTAATCGGATTATTTGTCAGCATCGGCCTGATTTCCATGTTCCTGATGTTTGCCTATTTTCTGAAATCGAAATTCTCGGACGACGAATCGACGGTTGTCATGTATTTTGACGAATCGGTCAAAGGGCTTGACGTCGGCGCACCGGTTCTGTTTAAAGGGGTTAAAATCGGCGAGGTTTCAGAGGTTCGCCTGCAAGCCAACCTGCATACGCTCCAGTTCCTGATTCCGGTATATGCCAAAATCTACAACGGCCGCTCGCTGATTACGGATACACACGATGAAAAGGAGAGGCTGGACAAGTTTATCCGCGACGGACTGCGCGCCCAACTGGCCATCAATTCGGTCATTACCGGGCAGCTGCTGATTGAACTGGACATGTTCCCAAATTCCAAGGCCGTCCTGCATGAACAGGCTAAAAACGAACTTGAAATCCCGACTATCGGGTCGCCGTTTTCGGAAATTTCCAAAAGCCTGCAGGTTATGCCGATTACACAGATTGCCAGCGACGTTCACAACATTACGCAAACGCTTAACAAGGAACTCCCGCCGCTGCTTAAGCGCATGAATTCGACAATGGATACGTTTGACCATATCCTGAAAGAAAACAAGAACAATACGGCCAAAATGGTATCAGAGCTCGGCAATGCCGCACAAAATGTCGGCGGCGCGGCGCAGTCGTTTGACCTGATGGTCGGGGAAAACGCGGCAGGCATTGCGGCAATGATTGAAAGCTTCTCTGCGGCGGCAGCTTCTTTGAAAAACCTTACGGATTATCTGCAGATGTACCCGAATGCGGTCATCACGGGAAAGGAATACTAACGGCGGCAGCAAACCACGTACTAATGCAGCAGCGGCGGAAATACCGACGCAGAGCAAAAGGCAAGGTTTGATACGAAAAAATGGATGCCCGATATGTTTATCGAAATAAGCCCTGTATATATTGAGAAAGGAAAAATGACATGAAAAAAATTCTGATTGCGATTATGGCTCTGGCAACGGCGGCATGTTCCAGCCCTGCCCCCAACTTTTTTCAGCCGATCGCGGTAAAAACAACTGACGCGACTTATCCCGGAGTCAAGGGAATGGTGCTTGTCGGACAGGTTCTGCTGCCGGCAGAACAGGCACGACCGCAGATTACGACTCTGGGAGAGGAAAACTATCAGGTCAGAATCGACGAATTTAACCGCTGGGGCGCATCTCCCGAGCGGCTGGTTCAACGGGTTCTGAATGAAGATTTGGGAATGCTGCTGCCCAACGCCATGATTGAGAACCAGACGACGCTAAAGAAAAACTACAAATATGCCGTTACCGTCGAAATACTGGATATGAGCGGCAGGCTTGACGAAATGGCAGCATTAAAAGCCTCTTATTTTATCCGCAGCAAACAGGGAAAAATCCTGAAACAGGGACGCTTTGACCGCCGGACGGAAATTGACGGAAGCTATGATGCCTATATTCCGGCACAGAGCCGCCTCATCGGAGATTTAGCCCAGGTTATCGCTGCAGATTTGGCTAAACTGAAATAATAAAAAAATATTTGACAAAAAAACAGACTCTGTTATACTTAAATGCGTATTAATATTAAAAATATATATTTATGAACCAAGAAATTGTAAAGACCGTTAAATGGTCTGATGCCAAGGAGCTTTTATCAGCCCTTGCCAACAAGAATTTAGGCAGAGCAAAAAATAACAAGCCTGCCGATTTCAATGAATTTGTAACAGCTTATCCGACTGTTACGCAAAAACGTATGTTCGACTTTCTGGAAGGCATCGTTTTGCGCAACTCGCTCAGCGATGTCACTTCTTTGGCCGTTATTGCCGAAGACAGCTGTCTGTTTTCTGCAGAGGCGGTTACAGCGATTGACATTGTCCTGCGCCATCTGAAGACGCTTAATACCGGCGGTAAACTCAAATCCCTGTGGGGATATCTGGATACGGACAAAAAAGCCGTTATCCACTTTATCAACAAGGGAGGCTGGTATGCGGAAGCCTATTTCAGCAGTTCGGAAGATTTTTCCGTTATCCACCTGTTGAAAACGGCTGAAGGACAAAAGCTTTTTATTCCGGTCGCCTTTATCCGAGACATGAGCAAGGCTGCCGCAAAAGTCAGCGTAACCGGAGGCTTTTGCCTGCATGATTATCTGCCGCGTGTCAAGTACGACTTCCTTTCCAAAGGGGGAAAACAGGGCAAGAACGGCAATAAAAACGGCAAAAGCAAAAACGGAGGCAAAAAGGAAAACAACGGTTCACAAGGACGCCATGACAAATGGGACGGTCTGTAAACCGCTGCCGCAGAGCGGAAACTGCTTTACAGCGGTAAAGAGCAACAGGGTCTGTTCTGTTTTTAAGTTGTCGGCGGCGCCACCGCCAAAAACTTTATTTTTGTTTGTAATGTTGCAGAAATTTGTTTTTTTTTACAAATTTTTGTTTTGCATGACGGGAAAGGTTGCCGCGAGGCAGGAACTTTTCCGGTAAGATTATTTTAAGTATTTGAATTGAGAACTGCGTTGTGAAACGCGGTTCTTTTTTTGTATTGCGCTGCAAAGCGTGGGATTTAAAATATGGAAATTTAAAATATGGGACTTTTCAGCCCATTGCATTTCGGCATCGCCGTTACCCGAAAAGCGTCGGCACTATAAATCGTTACGGATGGCAGAACACCTTTGCTGCTTACAGCTATAAATCTTTATCATTTGCGGCAAAATACCTATGTGATTTATAGCCACGGCACTGCCTTTATTTGAGACGGTTCCTTATAAGAAACTTTTCCCGTACCTGCCGGTTCCGATGTTTTTTGTGGGCAGAACTGGATTTGAGGTTGCAAGTTTGCCCGGGCGAGATATGGTAGGGGGACAAGGAGTATTTTGCAGATGATTTTTTCCAAATTTGAAAATATGGTTGCGGGAAGATACCTGCGCGCGAAAAGGAAAGAAGGCTTTATTTCGGTCATCACCTCGTTTGCTTTCATCGGCATTGCGCTGGGAGTGGCAACGCTGATTATCGTTACTTCGGTCATGAACGGATTTAAGGCCGAACTGCTCGGACGCATTCTCGGCATCAACGGGCATATCAGCATTGCAGCCATCCGCAATACGCCGTTTGACAACTATCAGGAAGCGGTCAAAGCCCTTGAAACAAAAGTTCCGGGCGTCAACATCGCCATACCGATGGTTGAAAAGCAACTGCTCGCGACGGCGGGAAATTCTGCCGAGGGCGTGATGGTGCGCGGCGTCAACGGGGCAGATTTGCAGAAAAAACAGGTTTTGCGCGACGGATTTAAAAATTTTGACCTGAAACTGTTTGACGGCGATATTGTCGTTTTGGGCTCCAGATTGGCAGACAAACTCGGCGTAACCGAAGGCGACGAAATCACCCTGCTCTCCCCGAACGGAAAAATCACCATGTTTGGGACGGTGCCGCGGATGAAAAGCTATCGCGTTGCCGGAACATTCAATTTCGGAATGTATGAATATGACGCCAATTTTGTCTTTATGCCACTGGCCGCGGCGCAGAAATTCTTTTCGCTCGGCAACGGCGTTACCGGCATTGACGTTACGCTGCGCGAAGATGCCGATTTAGACTATACACGCCAGCTTATCGGCGCGGCAATAGAAAGTTCGGGCAACCGTGCCTTCATTTATGATTACCGGCAGACGAACTCCGCCTTTTTCAATGCCGTTGATGTGGAGCGCAACGTGATGTTTATCGTCCTGACGCTGATTATTCTGGTGGCGGCATTCAACATCATCACCGGACTGATTATGCTGGTCAAAGACAAGGGGCGCGACATTGCCGTTCTGCGGACGATGGGTGCAACCAAAGGAATGATTATGCGCATTTTCTTCCTTGACGGCGCGTTTATCGGCGTGGTCGGAACTTTTCTCGGCGTTGTGCTGGGACTGTTGTTCTGCGACAATATCGAAAATATCCGGCAGTTTCTGCAGTCGGTTGCCGGACGCGATTTGTTTGCGGCGGAGATTTACTTCCTGTCGCAGCTGCCGGCAAAAGTAGAAGTTTCGGTTGTGGCGACGGTGGCGGGAATTTCTCTGCTGCTTTCGTTCCTTGCAACACTATACCCGGCGTACCGGGCGGCAAAAATGGATCCTGTGGAGGCTTTGCGCTATGAATAACGAAACCGGCAACAACATCAATGCCCGCAACAATTGTGTGCTGGAATTGAGCGGCATTGTCAAAAATTACAAACAGGGCAAGCAGACGCTGGAAGTTCTGGCAGGCATTGATTTAGCCATCCGCCCGCGGGAAGTTACGGCACTGGTCGGACAAAGCGGGTCGGGCAAATCTACACTGCTGCAAATTGCCGGCCTGTTGGACAAACCGACAGCGGGGCGCATTTTCATAAACGGACAGAATATCGGCAAAGCTTCCGACGACTTGCGCACGCAGCTCCGGCGCGATTATATCGGCTTTGTTTACCAATACCATAACCTGCTTGGCGACTTTTCAGCATTAGAAAACGTCATGCTGCCGATGCTGATTGCCGGACGTCCGAAAGCCGAAGCAGCGGAACGGGCTGCCTTTCTGCTGGAAAAGCTGCACCTTTCTCACCGCCTGAAGCACCGGCCGGCAGAACTTTCCGGCGGCGAACAGCAGCGGGTTGCGATTGCACGCGCGCTGGCCAATTCTCCCAAACTCCTGCTGGCAGACGAGCCGACCGGTAACCTTGACCCAAATACGGCAGAAGAGGTTTTTGCCGCCCTGTTGGGAATTATTCGGGAAACCGGGCTGGCGGCACTGATTGCCACACACAATATGGAACTGGCGGCACGCATGAACCGGCAATTCAAGCTTAAAGACGGCATTTTGGAAGATATCAACGAGCCTCTGTTTGCCAAAGTACGGAAAAATTTTTACTAGTTTTCCGCGGCGGTCTTCATCTTCTTTAAGGGCGAAAGACACTTTAGGGCGGTAAAGGCCTCTGCGGAAGAATATACATTATGAATGTACGCTGCCGATAAGTTTTCTGAAAGCGGAAGATATTTTCCCTTTGACGTCCGGGTGTTTTCACATTTGTTTATTCGCGCACTTTGCTACGGCGAATTTTCAAGCCTGTTTCCGGCGTTATTGTCCGTTTTTCTGCCCCGGAAATTTTATCTTCGGCAATTTTATCAGCCAAAACAACGCCGGATACCTTCTCTTCCGGATATCGTTTTTGCATTTCATGGCGGAGCTCACGGCTTTTTAAGATATTGCGTTTTCGGGCTTCAATCTTTGCGCGCGCGGTATTGTTATCCTTTTTATCTTTCACAACTTCTTCATTATATGCCGCGTCAGGATATTCCCCATACTCTTCATCATAATTCATCTGGGCAAAACATTCTTCCTCAACCTCATCTGCTTTATTGTATAGGCGATCTATGCCTTCAAGCCAGGATTTATCATTTATTGATTTGCCATCTTTGATATTTTCTAAAATTATTTTAACTTCACCCAAGTTTTTTAGATGGACAACATCGTCGCTTACACCATAGAGAGGCAAAAGCTGTCCATTTCCGGATAATCCTGCCATTTCATAGGGCTTCTCCGAATAAAAACTATCTTTCCATTTAATAACGCTTACTGTAAAATTTTTCATCCCAATCTGCATTAACGTTTTATCATCATTATTCAAGATTATTTGGGCATCATAACTTTTGATAAGCTGCATATCTTCTGAATTTATACCGGAATTATTTACTCTGTCAAAATTATTCATTATTTTGCTCCTGCTGAAATTAAACGTTGGTTTAAATTCAGCAGAAAATACTGATGGTTATGCCGTTTCAACCGGTTGAATCCACTTTTTTGTTTGACACATCTCTAAAATTTTGGTATATTTATTTTAAACCAACGTTTTATTTCTACAGTTGGATATTCAACATATTTCCATATAAAAAAGATGAAAAAACAGGCAAAACTCTAAAGAAAATGCTTGCAAAATTATTTTTTTGCGGTATTTTAGGAGCACTTCCGAGAAAGAGGGTTGCGCCAGAGGGCATTCGGCGCGGAGTAAAACCGCGTTTTGTGTTTTCTGAAAGCGAAAGCCCCGTTTGCGCCGGAGCCGGATTTCCACCAAAGAAACGGCACCACCAACGACAAAACTATCGGGACAATAATTTAACCAAAGAAAAAAGGATTTTTTAATGAAAAGTATTGTTAACGCCAAAAAGAAGAACAGCCGCCGTTACGGCCAAAACCTCTGGGGCGATGCGAACAGCCCGATTTTGAAAAGAAACTATGCTCCGGGACAGCATGGCCAGAGAAGAAAAAAGACGACTGACTACGGTGAACAGTTATATGCGAAACAGAGATTAAAAGTTTATTATGGAAATATCTCTGAAAAGCAATTCCACAAGTACTATGTTGAAGCTATTCGCAGAAAAGGCGATACCGCTGAAAATCTTATCGGCCTGCTGGAATCCAGACTTGACAATCTGGTTTATAAAGCAAAATTCGTTCCGACGGTATTTGCCGCCCGCCAGTTTGTCAATCACGGTCATGTTACCGTAAACGGCAAAAAGGTTAATATTCCTTCTTATCAGCTTAAAGCCGGTGACGTTATTGAAGTTCGGGAAAAATCCAAACAGCTGGCCATTGTTTTGGAAGCTGTTCAGTCCCAGACGCGCGATTTCCCGTCCTATCTGGAAGTTGATGCCGGAAAGCTGACCGCGAAGTATACTTTCGTTCCGAAGTTTGACGATGTACCGTATGCGGCACAGATGGAACCGAACCTGGTTATCGAATTTTACTCCAGATAATAAGGAAGCCGATACCGGTTTTCGAACTGGTGCAGACAAGTGCAGTTTTTGCAATATGCATGGCGAAAGATTTCGGTATATGGCAGAAAACAGAATACAGGGCAGCAATGCCGGATATTCGGAGAAGCAGAGTTTCAGCTCTGCTTCTTTTTGTATGCTGACAACATCTGCTCAGGTTTTCCGGTCTTTTTTTCTTCAGAAGAACGAAGACAATGAAAAACAAATCTATCTTGACAAAAAAACATTTTCGTATAAAATAAATGCAGTTTAATTTTATTATTATTCACTAAAACTTATATATATGGAAAACTTATGGAATTTTGCCAAAGACTTTTTGGATTGTGCCAGCAAACAAGCTAATTATTGGAGTTTTTTAGGTAAAAGGCGTTTTGAAAACGGGACGCTGAAGTTTTATCCCAACGGATATTTTGCATTTTTGCAGCCCGGAACGTCCAAACTTTCCGTTTACAGTAATAACTGCCGGCTGAAATTTAACGACGTATCTGATTTCCATGTTTTTGAAAACGGCCAGATGGCAGTATCAAAAAATGGCAATGCGTCATACACGCTTTACAGCTCTGAAGAAAACCGCATGACGGAAATTACCAATGTACGCTACCTTTGCCGCTACCAAACAATTGTTTCGGAGCAAGACGGTATGTTGTACCCCAACCTCCCTCGCACTTACAGCAAAGACGGCTGGAATTTTCCGCTCTGTCTGGGGCATAAAGACGATATTTCCAACGTTTCTGACGCTGATGACGGAAAGATTGCCGTAACATACCCTTGGGGAAGAGCAGACTTATACAATCGAAGCGGGCTTAAACAGGCATCCTTCAAAGACTGCAAGGCGGTTATTTTTCTAAAACAAGGAAATTTTATCGTTATGGGAAGAAACGGATACGGGCGCCTGTTTGACAAAGACTGCCGACTGATGTTTGAAAATGTCAGCCCTCTGCCCGAAAATGAAAATTTTCTCCGAAACAACGACCGTTTTTGCATTCACAAAGGACATTATTACGACTGCTGCTGCGGAGAAACCTATTCCGGAAAAACGCTGCCGCTGATTTTAAGCAGCGAAAGCCGCGTCTTTTATGAAAAAGGTATTATTTACCATCCGAACGGAGCAGTTGTCTTAAGCCAGTGCCCTGAGGAATATGCGTTGTTCAACGGGCATATGCTGCATATTCAGCAAAACGGCAGAGATTTTGTTTTTGATTTGCGGCTGAAACAGAGGGATTTATTGACAATTATGGAGAAGCTTGTCAAAAACACCGATGAAAAAGATATTTCGCCTCTGTTGTTTGATTATTTGCAGACAGCCGCCGAAATCATCAAAGGAACGGCTCTCAGCCGTAAGGATACGCTGTTAAGCTTTATCCGGAACTGACACAGCCTCCGCTGCTGAGTTTTATCCGCAGCTGACTGACACAGGCCTCTGTTTATGATGTCTGCCATAAGCCCTCCCCTGACGGAGGGCTTTTTTATATTTTCCGCGGAAAAACAGGCAAAACAGCGGCGAGATTCATTTTATCTTAACTTCCGGCGATTATATATTAAGCAGGTGTAACAGCAGACAGGAGTTGTATGTTTATTTTATTTGTGGCTTTACTGGCGCCGTTCTTTTCCTCTTTCGCCAATATTATTGAATGCAAGCTGTCCAACAACATATTCAAACATCCGGCAACCATGATTTTTTATATCTCGCTCATGAACTGCCTGTTTATGCCCCTGCTTTTGTTTTTCGGCATACCTACCCTGCCCGCGCCCGGTGCCGTTCCGTTTTATTTTCTGCTGGCATTTATTGACGTTGCATACCTCTATCCTTATTACAAAGCGATGAAAGTTATTGATACGTCTATCGTTTCTGCGCTGTTTTCGCTGGGGCAGATTACAATTCCGATTATGACATACCTGTTTTTGGACGAACGGCTCAGAGAATCGCAATACGCCGGATTTTTGCTGATTATTGCCGCGTCGATTGTCCTCAGCATCAACGATTTTAAGATGCCGAAGCTGAACCGGGCGTTTTATTATATGGTCTTTGTTTCCCTGCTGCGGGCATTTTATGTCGTTTTGCAAAAATATACCTTTAAGGAAGACGACAACTGGATTAATCTAATCATTTACGTCAATATTTTTTCGTTCCTGCTGCCGTTCCTGCTGTTTTTGCACAAAAAATCGGCGGAACGGATACGGAGCACCTTTGCCGAATACCGTAAAAATACAAAAGTATTCTGCCTGAACGAATTTTTGTGTTTTCTGGGCGGAGCGGCGGCTGTTTACGCCTTGTCCAAACTTTCAGCGGTTACGTCATCGGCGATTAACGCAACGGCGCCGATTTTTATGCTGTTCATCAGTCTGGCACTGAAAAAGATGTTTGACATCCGCGTCAAAGAAACGATTACGCCGCACATTATGATAAAAAAGCTGATATGTTTTGTCGTAATTATTGCCGGCGTGGTCATGGTGGCGCTTTAATATACCGTTCCCTAAGGCTGAAGCGCCGCTGTTTTCCGGCTATCGCCCAAGCGCTTTCTGTGGAGTTTTCGGCAGTGCCTGCCGGCCTTTTTTTGTATTCGGCCAGACGGGAAAAGCGCTGATAAGCAGTACAGACAATGCTTTTATGTCGGCAGACAGACGGAAAAAGCGCCGATAAGCAGCGGCCTAAACTTTTTTTATATTTCCAGATATGCCAAAACATCGTCAGGGCTGTTGACCTGCACGACCTCGGTATTGTCCATGGCACGCAAGGCTTCCGCCAGCGTATAGTCATTGCCGCCCTTTTCGGTACGGTCGCCGAGAAAGATGATTTTGTGGTTCGGATACATTTCGCGCACCCGCCGGGCAATCTGGCTTTTGCCGCAGCCTTTGGTTACAATGTCCAAAGAGATTTTACCGCCGACGCTGGTTTCATATTCGGGAAATTTCTCATTCAGTTCCCGGGCTATATTTTCCCGCTCATGATGAAGGCTGTCCCATTCGTTATATTTGGTACGCTCCGCAAACGGGCAGTTCCGCCCCAAGACGCTGAAGTTCAGCATTCCCGGGCGCAATTCAAGATAATTGCCGTACAGCTTTCCCTGATAGGCGGTATTGCGGCGAAAACGTTCCAACGTTTGGAGAAATTCCTTTTTCAGGACAATTTCGTTGCGATAAATTTCCTGCCCTTTCTGGTGGTAAACGTTACCCATTGAGCTGTAAATACCGCTGAATGCGGCAACGGCATCGGGCGGCAGTTGCTCGGTTACCTTTTCATAATTGGAACCGGCGGCAAGATACGCCAGATGCGACTTGAGCCACGGCAGAAAACGGCGGCTGAAATCCGGCGTCATCGGCTGGCGCGCCGGAGTTAAGGTTCCGTCCATATCAAAAATATATATTTTCATTTGGTCCTCCTTTCTTATAAATGCGTTTCTTTCCCTCCGGCATATTTTGCGAGGAACGCCGCACAGGCCATACATACCCCCGAAACAGGCTTTTTCGGCAAATACCGCACGGGCTATGCGCTGCCTGAAACCGTTTTTTTTTGCAACGATTGCCTACAGGCGATGCTTTTCCGGAATCCGGCACCCGCACCGCGGAGAAAGAAGCAGCCTATTTATCGGCGACACATTTATAATAAGCTTTGGAAGGCACAAACAGCCGACAGGTAAAAATATCGCGGCGTATCTCTTCGGCATGCGTGCCGGCTTTATGTTCCCGGCACAAACCGTCGGCAAACGCCTTTACCTCTTCCTTATCATAAAAAAGAGGATTATAGCATACCGCCGGCCGGCCGGGCTTGGAAGCACCGACATACACATACTCCGTCCCCGGCTCGCGGCGGCGGTCTTCAAACGGCGCAAACTGCGAACATGCCGAAACGCTCAGAACCAGAGATAATGACAGCGATAATTTTAGAGTGGACAATTTGCAAAACTCCCATTAAATTGTGTTATGTCAGTCATTATATATAAAGATGAAATAAAATGCAAAGCGAAAATGTATATATTGGGGATGATAAATTCCAGCGGTTTCTTGACCATTATAACTGCCCGGCGCCACTCGGCGTCGTCAAGCTCCGGTTTGCAGGAGCCGTCTGCAGCCCTAATCCCAACTTGCGCCCGACGGACGTCATTGCTTCGCTGTTTGCCGAAAACATGCAACCGAGGCTGACGACAAAAAACGAAGCGGAACTTTTTTTCAAGTTTTTTATGGGGCTGTGGGACGAGATGTTTGTCGAAATCAAAACCAACACGCTCAAACTTCCGGAATTTTCCGGAAACAAAAACGACACGAAAGAATTGGCAGAATTATGCCATAGCCGTGCCGACCAGATTGAGTTCGGCTTTGTCGAAGGCTTTTGGGGCGGCTGTGAGACACTGTCCATTCCTAACTATGCCGCAGAACTGATGGCTTCGCTTTCTGACATGGCCGACGTTTACGGCGTTTTGGCCAAAAAACTGACACAGGCGGAAAATCCGAAAGACATTTACCCGGTTATTCTGAACACGGATCAGATGGTGGAAAAGACTTTTCGCTTTTTGATTGAACATATGGTTTTGCCGCACATTGAACAACTGCAGAGAAGCGTTAACTGATTTCTAAATTTTACAGGAGTTTACCCATGGAATTGTATGAAGGATTACTGACCCGGCGTTCTATCAGAAAATACAACCCGGAAAAGAAACTGACGAAAGACGAAATTCTGGAACTCATCCGGGCAGCAAGTTATGCCCCCTCCGCACACAATAAGCAACCCTGGCATTTTCTGGTTATTCAGGACGCGGAAACGCTGCGCACCCTGCGCCAGATTCAGCCTTGGACATCTTTTGCCAAAGATGCGGCATGCGCTATTGTTGTCTGCGCAGACGAAGAAGAATGTTTCCACCGCGAAAAAGAGGGATGGAACTATGCCCAGATTGACGGTTCCCTCGCTGCGCAAAACCTGCTGCTGGCCTGCCATGCCAAAGGGCTGGGCGCCTGTTTTTGCGGTGCGGCACCGATGCCGATGGTTGTTGACAACCTGCGTAAAAAGTTCCGTATGCCGGAAACAATGCTCCCCGTAGCAATCATTACCATCGGCTATCCGGAAGAAACGCCTAAACAACCGGAAGACAGGCTTAATCCGGAAAAAATACACTGGGAAACGTTTTAGCCCGAGAGCGTACGAACCGGCAAAAACGCCAACCTGCCGGCAAAGCGCGCAGGGAGGGCTCTTTAGCCGGAGAGAGTGCAAACCCGGCAGCAAAAACAACAAAACCCCGCCAGACATACGCTGCGGGGCTTTGTATTTTCATGTTGTTTCTTTCACAATGTTGCATAGCGCTTAAAATAGGCTTCAACCTCTTCACGATTGCCGCGTTCCAGCAATTCCTCTTCCGCTTCCAAACCTCTTTTGGAAAACAGAATATAGGACATAATCAATTCGCTGTCACCGCTTTTAACCATCTCGCGCTGTGCCGGAAGGGATAGTTCCTTATACCGTTCAACATACGTTTTGACACAGTTGCGACAGGCATCTATAAAGCTGTCCCTGCCGCCGCCAACGTTAAGATACGTCATCAATGCCTGTTGCCCAAGAGGTGAAAGTCTGTTTTTTTCCAGATATTCCTGCACCGGAAACAACGATGAATCGCTGTCCTGCTCTTTTCCCTCATGCAGGCAATGCGTCAGAAGGAAAACTTCCGCTTTCGGCGAAAGCCGCTTTTTGGCAATAACAGACATCATCTTTTTCTTTATCAATTCCGTTTCGACGTCCAGACACAGGCGATTGTGTTCCAACATATAAATACGAGCAGCATCAAACCCTATCGGCTGATGGAAAATATACATCTGCACCTCAGGCGCAATATTAACGCGTTCAAACCGTTCCTCATCGTGTGAAGACATACGGAGATTGGCATACGCCGTCAGCAAAGCCATAATTTCCTTCTGGTTGCCGCGTTTGACTATCTGCATCTGCTCTTTGGCGGGAAGACCGTCAGGAAGCCAGTTGAAGCCGACTTGGACAGAACTGATTTTGCTGATGCGATTCATAACTTCATGATGCGTGTTTCTTTCAATTTCTGCAGCTTCACGCAAACGGCTTATTTCTGCAACACTGATTTTTTCTGTTTTCATAATGATAACATTTTAATTAAATTTGACATATATATAGTTGTTTCGGCTTGAGATATATAACGCCGTTTATTTTTTGTCAAACATTAATTTACGGGTGCAACAAATATAGGAAAAGGGCAGATACGCCCGGACTGCCACGCCCTGCCCTTCTATACCGGCCGCACTTGCACCGTGTTAGTTATATGAGGTTACGCGCTGGCTGTACTTGCCGCCATACCCGTTATGTGAGGTTACGCGCCGGTTTTACCTGTATCATTGTTCCGCCTATTCCAACTGTCACGCGTTTATTTATAAATATCGTACAGCTTTTTCATCATTTCCGGTGCCTGCATATCCAGTTCGGCTAAAATATACGCAGCGGTGTCCAAATTGAGGCGGGCAACGGATTTCACCGAATAACGGTCCTGATTTTCTATCCAACGCGGATTATTATAATCGACCCAGTGCCGCTCGCGATAAGCCGAAACGGTACGGACGGACGGCTTTTGAAGATGTAATTTGCCGTCAGGCGCCAGATAGGCGAACTTTTCCAACGCTCCCTCGCGGTCAAAGGCTTTGACGGAAATTTCGCCGTTATTATAAAAGACGATTTCAGTCTTTACCTTGCCGTTTTTATAGTATTCCAGCAGCGCGTTCTGTTTTTCATCGGCTTTGAATTCTGATGAAACTGCTCCGTTCTTGGCAAATATCTTCATATTGTCCCGCAACAGTCCGCTGCTGTTTTTGGCAAATTTCACCGGCATATCGGCTCCGTTCAATTTCAGGGATTTGACTGTTCCCGAGGCATCATATACCTCTTCCAAAATGTTGGGGCCGAGCTGCTTTATAACTTTGACAAGCTTTCCGGCTTTGTCGTATTCGCTGATTGTGTATGACAGCGGAGAATTCTGAACCGTTTCAACTTTCAGGGTACCGTCGGGATAAAACTGCTTATCAGAAAACAGCAAGGTTTCCGGTTTGCGGGTTATCTCATAACGCGCCTTGCCGTTGTCATAAAAATCTTCGCGCGATATAAAAGCCATTACCGGATTGTCTGTATAAGCCTTATTTGTCTTGCGGCGAATTTCTCCGGAACCGAAATATTTTTCAATCAGAATGCCGTCGTCTTTGTAAACGGTATCGGTAAGCAGCAGTCCGGTTTTGGAGTACTCCTTAATTTCTTCCGTCCGGCCGCCGCGGGTTTTTATCGTTTTGCGGAGATTGCCGTTCGGATAATAAAATTTTTCGGTTTTAGCCAGAGAGCCGGAAGTTTTTTCGCCGCCGATGCTGACATGCTCCTTGTCAACGACATCTGCCAGCGCATCTATGTCCGGTTTGGCAACCGGACCGATATTTTTGGCTGCCAGTTCGGCCTGCTTTTTCTCTTCTGCCGTCGGGATAATCGCATTTTTAAGTTTTATATCGTCAAAAGAAACAGGCTCCAGCCCTTCTACCATCGGCGCAGCATCTTCCGGAAGGACAGGTGATACTTCGTTTTTTTCACTCCGGACGGGAATATCGGCTTTTTGCACAGACGATGCGGCTGTCGGAACTTCCTCCGAGGCAGGTGCTGCTACCGACGCGGAAGAAGCCGGAGCTACTGTAGACGGAGCGGCGTCTGAAACGGACGCTGCCGAGGAAGAGGCAGGAACCGCAGCGGCGGGAGTTCCGGCAGCAGAGGCCGGAGCTTCAGAAGCCTGTTTTGGCGCAGGCTGCAAAACGGATTCCGACTGACCTGAAGTTACGGAAGACACTGCAGATGCGGCAGCCGTTGATGACGCTGCAGCATCTGTTGCAGGTGCAACAGCTGTTGAAGGTGTGGTACTCATTGATGGTGCAGCAGATGTTGAAGATGTGGCACTTGTTGATGGTGCAGCATCTGCTGTCCGATTTTCATAACCGCAGATTTTTCCGCCTTTAATCAACTCGCTGTTCTTATATACGGTATATTCGCCGGAAGCTAAGTTATATTCAATATAATTCTGCGGATTAGATGCATTCACCTCGCGAATATTGTCAAGTTCGCCTTCATAGAATTTCAGATAAATATCCTTGTTCTTTTGCGGTTCGGCCAAAAAGGCATCCGCCTTTTCTCCTTCATTATAATTCAGGCTGAAGGCCAGCGTTCCGTCTTTATTATACCTTACCAGGAGCTTGCGCGGCGCACCGTCTGCTATGGTCAGCATTTCTTTGACGGCTCCGTTGTCATGATAGCTGCGCGAACTTTCCGCCAATTTATCCCGGCTGTAATAAATCTCCGCGACAACATGACCTTTATCGTCAAACTTTTTGGCAAAGCCCTGCTTCTGTTTTTGATAGTACGGAATATCATACAAGTGCTGCCCGTTTTCGGCATAAACCGTTTCGATTGCATATTCGCCGCGGTTATAACCGGTCGGGAACACGGCACGCAGACGGTTGAGGACATCATAACAGGCATAATTGCTTTTTTCGGGTTTGAAAGAGGAAAAATCCCGGCAGGAATCCGGCAAATCCAACGCAAAAGCTTTGGTTACGGTATTGGCGTTAGCTTCCAAATCAAGCGCCAGTTCATCCAACTTAGAGGTTATATCCAGGCATTTCGAATCAGGATTGGACAGAGCCGCAAGCTTGGACGGTTCCGGAGCGCGACGGGCATCTTTCGGCGCAGCGCCGACAATTTCGCCGCCGGCAAAAGAGATTTCGCGGGCATTGGGACCGTATATCTTTGCAGTTCCTTCCTTTTTGCCGTCTTTATATGCAAACTCCGCGGCAACTTCCCCGGTCGGGAAATAGCAGGTCAGCCTGCCAACGACTTTTCCGTCCTCATAACGTTTGCGGAAGGCTACCTCCTTGGTCGGGAAAAAGCCGCTTGCGGTTCCGTTTTTTATCCCTTGTTTGTAATTTATTTCCGCAGTCAGATTGCCCGAAGCGTCAAACTTTTGCTCGACGCCGTTTTTCAAACCGCCGACATAGGGGGTTATGCGCCGAATCATTCCCGTATCGTCATAACTTATCTTCGACACTGCATTACCGCGCATATCGGCGATTTCATATACAAAGTTTTCCCGATACGGCAAGCCGCACTTGTTATACGATATATCCCCCTCATCTTCATAAAGTTCAACCAGCTCTTCCAAGCTCAGTTTCACAACCTTGTCCTGACAATCCGCCGCATCCAGTTCGGGAGCAAAATTCAGCACCCGGGCATTTTCGACCTCCTTTATCACGCGGCCCTGACGGTTAAAAAACAGGGTTTTGCCGTCTTCCTGACCGACTGGAAACGATGCGGCTATACGCCCGTCGGGATAATATGTGATGATGTTGCCCTGGCGAATCGTCTTTTGTTCAGCCAACGGCTTCTGCGCGTCTTCTTTGGGCAGAACCCACGGAATTTCCTGCCGCAATGTCCCGTTGTTGTCGTATTTCTTTTCGGTGCCGATTTTATTATTCTCGTTCAGATATGTCGCCTGCGCTGCCAGACGCCCATTCATATAGTAATCTTCCGCATAAAACCCTTTGCCGTCATCCAGCGTAGTTACCTTGCGGGAAACCTGCCCGTTGGGATGATAATAGTTCAGCACCTTTTTAACGACTTCGCCGTCTTTTATCGTTTTTTCGGCAATAACCTTGCCGTCAGGCGCCACCAGCTTTTCAATATGACCGCCGGAGATTTCCTCTTTTATTATTTTGGGCTGGTCTGTTTCCTCCTCTGCAATTGGGGCAGCCGGCGATACTGCACCTGCATCTCCGGCTGCTTTCGACACAGCAGCAGATGCGGCTTTTTCTTCATCTAATTTATAAATTCCCGACGACGCCGTCGCGGGCGCCTTTTCCGCCGGAGCGGCAGATACGGCATACGCCACGGCCGGCAAAGAAACAGTCAGCAACAGAGCTAAATTCAGCGATTTTCCCATAACAGCACCATAATCCATAAAGTTAAAAAATAAAGTTCTCCGCTGATGATTGAAACATATATATTATTTTTTTTAAAGCATTAAATCGGATTTACACAGAAAGCATCGGCAATTTATAAGATTTGGTAATTTATAAGATTTAAAGAGCCGTACAGGGCAGGCACATTAAATTTCCGCCTGCCGCAACAGGATTTCCGCCTCTTTTTTTCTGAGCTGAACGGATGTTATCCGATGTTCTTTCAATGCTTCCAGGGCCTGTCTGAATTCAGGATATTCGCAAAAGCGCAGGGTTGACGCTTTCTGGTAAAACCGTTCCAGCATTGCGGCAATGGCGGCAAAATTCTTTTGTTCGGTACGGCTGAAAGGCTTGTCCCGCCCCCGCACATCGGCAGACATGACGGCAATAAACCTCTCCACATAGTCCGGGCGGTGAAAACGAAGCAGGTCAACAGCTATCCGGGCAAGTTTCTTGGCGGCATCCGCGGGCGGACGATGCGACACCATATGGTTTAAGGCACAAAAACGGGCAAACCCGACATAAGCTTCAGGGATTTGCAGCCGGGCAGCTATCCGGCCGATAATCTCTGCTCCCAGCAAGTCATGTCCGCGATGCGACGGCCATTTTTGCGGATCCGTAGCCGTTTTTCCGACATCATGCAGCAATACGGCCAGATTGACCATAGCGTCGTCCGTATCGGCTGCTTTCAGCGACAGAACGGTATGCTCCCCGCTGTTTCCCTCAGGATGATAGTCCCGGCGTTCAGGAACATTCCACAGTTCTCCGATTTCAGGCAGCAGCACCGACAACGCACCGCATTCGTGCGCCGTCCGGACAAAAAGATAAAATCCGCGGCACCCCAGCGCCTTTTCCATTTCCTGCCAAATCCGCTGCCGGCTTAAATGTGCCAGCGCCCCTTCTTCTACCATCCGGCGGCAAAGTGCCATCGTTTCAGGCGCAACGGCAAACTCCAACTGCGCTGCAAACCGGCACATCCGCAGCACCCGCAGGGGATCTTCGGCAAAATGTTCCGAGATATGGCGCAAAACACGCTTTTTAATATCATCCCTCCCCTGATGAAAATCCAGAATTTCCCCGGTATCGGGATTTCGGTATAAAGCATTGCAGGTAAAATCCCGCCGCAGAGAATCCTCTTCCAAAGTAATGTCCGGCGTGAATTCAAATTTGAAATCACAATGACCTAAGCCGGTTTTTACCTCCCGGCGGGCAAGCGCATATTCTTCGCCGGTTTCCGGGTGCAGAAAAACGGGAAAGCTTTTCCCGACTTTTTTAAAACCCAGGGCCAGCATTTCCTTTTCCGTTCCGCCTGTAACCACAAAATCCCTGTCCTGGCAGGACTTATGCAGCAACATATCCCGCACAGCACCGCCAACCTGATAAAAATGCATTTTCCTCTCCAAGAATTTACAAGAAATATAAGCGCAGAATCAATATATTGCAAGGCTTTTACCCGCGCATTAAAAAAAATATCAAAAAAAATAAAAAAAGGGGTTGCAAAAAAAAATCTTTTGGTTATAGTAACGGCAGTTTTGATGGCAAGTGCCATTTTGATGATGGGTGCGTAGCTCAGTTGGCTAGAGCAACTGACTCTTAATCAGTGGGTCCAGGGTTCGAATCCCTGCGCGCCTACCATAATAATAGACCTCGGTTTATCCGAGGTTTTTTATTATTGCGGCAGGTATTCTTACCCAACGGGTTCGGCCTTGCTTCGTAGGGCTTGCGCAAACAATCGTTTGTGCAAACCAACTTCGCTTCGGGCACTCGAAAACCTAAGCTTTTCATGCGTGGTTTACACCACTTTTAAAAGCAAAGGTTTTTCTCGCCTTCGGGCAAAAAACAATTCCCCAAATTGTTTTTTATCCCTCAGCCCTGCGCGCCTACCATAAAGAAAAACGGAAGTATTTACTTCCGTTTTCGGGATACAATAACCACGTGTTTTATATTTGGGTCTCTTTTTTTACTATCCAACTTTTCAGGAACAGTTCATTGTGGTGTCTTTTTTTTGTATAGATTGGTATACGCAAAAAACGAATTTGTATATTAATGTTTAGTTGACTTATTAAATATCTGCATTTACGTCTTCTATATATTTCTCATAAAACAATTGATACATTTTCGGCGAATATTTAGGGTATTTTCCTTGGAATTTTTCTCTAATTTGTGTATCTCGTATTTGCATAAAATCATACGACAATAAACCGTTTTCCATAAATTTCTTAAATATTTCATTTTTCCGAGCAATAACACAGTGCAAATATTTTTGCACTTTTTCCAGCTTTTTCTTCTTAACTTTTTCTTGTGATAATAATGAAGAAAATGACATCAAAAAAAACGCCTCAAGATATGCATGCTTTATGCTCAATCCCATCGGTAACATCATATCAAGCAAAAAGTACAAGGAAATTATTATTTCTTGACGTTCTAATTCATTATTTGATCTTTTACTTTTCTGAATTTCCATACATTTTTCGATAATTTCTTTATACAGATGATCGATTTCATCTTCTTTGAAATTTTGAACTAATTCTAATGCTTTGTAATAATATTTTCTGAAAATTGCAAATTTGCAAAAGTTTTTCCATTCAAAATACCAATGATATTTATTGCTGGTCGATATTTGAATTTTATCTCCGAATTTGGTTTCTAACTTTTGACGTGCACGTTTGATATTTTCAGGCAAACAATTAGAATCATGATATAAAATATTCTCTCCAAAAATATTTTCAAAAAGGAAAATATCTTCTTTAATTGTCAGTTCTGATATGTTGGAAAAATCATACACGGAAGTCCAATCAATATCGGTAGTTTCTTCTGATATATTGACACCGTTGACTTTTAAAATATTTTTATAAGTATCCAAAAATATCTCGTCGCCGTTTTTTATCTTTGACGATAAATTTTTAATACCAACTAGACATGGAATATTTAATTCCCGCGCTGTGATGGCGCTATGAGAAAGAATATCCCCTTCTGAGGTTAAAATAGCGTGAGCTTTATTTATTGCCGGCATAAAAAATGTATCTGTATAGTCAGACACCAAGATGTTTCCGCTTTTAAAATTGTTAATAGCATTCTTAAGTTGTCCTGTTGGTAAAGAACTATCTATATAACAGACCTTACCTTTAACAACTCCCTCCGAAGCGACAATATACTTTTCTGTTTCTTTTGAAAGATGAATTTTTCGAGTAATGGGACGAAGTTGTACAATCCAAGGAGAACCTTGCTCATCAATACACCACTCTATATCGGAATTTTCAGCTATTTCCTTTCTGATTTTTTGTACTAATGCCACCAGCTTATCTAAATGACAGCTTTCCCGATGTAACATTCCCCGCACCACGTAATCAGAATGACAGATTTTATTATTTTTTATTTTATAAAAAACATTCGTTGCTGTTGTTCTTCCGTCAACAAGTTTGTTCGCCAGTCCTTTAACAAAAGATATTAGGCATATTTTTTGACCGCGTTCATCAAATGAATCTGAAAAACAAACACCTGATATGCGAGGTTTTACCATAATTTGGATAACTATATTCATTTTAATCGGATTAGAAACACTGCGATTTGCGCTCTCATACACCTCTTTCATTGCCTGATAAATTTTATCTTTTCTGATAGGCACATTAAGAACAGTCGAAAAAAAACCTGCATACGACTTTGATTGTCCGTCTTCCTTATCTGCTGAAGACCTTATCGCCAATTTGGTACAGCCAAATCTTTCTTTAATCTTCATATATAATTTCGCCATTTCTTCAGGGGTTTCAAGAACGTTATGAACCTCGTTATTTGATATCACCATAAAATCGGGAACAGGCAATTTATGTTCTTTTAACAATTTCAAACCTTCAGCTTTTCCCCCACAGTAATTTGAATTATTCGGAGACGCCATTGAACTTACTCCATACAATTGGGAGAATTACCTCTTGGACAAGGTATTCAAAATTCTTTTGTTCTTCTTGGCAAAAACGTGATTGATCAACATGAGTTGAAACGCTGCATCCACCTCCACAATACCCTCCTAATGGACAATTCCAACACTTATCTAAAAATGAGGACCTGTTATACATTTCGACATTGGCGGACATTTCTCCTTTTTTCAGCTCTGCCAAAGCTAAATCGTCTCGTCCTACTGTATAAGTACATCTGAAAACACGCAAATTTTTATCAATATATTGTACATTATCAACTGGTGTTCCAGACCAACAATAGTGAAATCTTTTTCGTCCGCGTTCGTTTTGATTAAAATCAAATCCGAAATGTTGAGCCAAAGCTAAAGATGTTTTCACAAACGCCAATTTAATATTGTTTGGAAACGCCTCTTTTTCATTGAAATCACGCAAATATTTCAACAATTCAGCTTCACTCATTATATCATCCGATGTTCCTGTATAGCATCTATCATCAACGCGTCCTATTTCCAAATTGACTAAGGGATTATTCCACCAGTTATTTTCCTTTGCTAGTTGTAGAAAATTATGGAGCATATGTTTATTTGACTTATCTATGTTTATTGTTACTGTTACCGGAATTTGCAATTTAAGCAACAAATTAACATTACTCACGACCTTCGCAAACGAATCTTTAGTAATTAAAGATTTTCTTCTACTATTATGGTAATCTTTATCACCGTCAATTGTAGTGCATATTCTACCGAAATAGCCGCGATACTTTATAAATATATCAATAAACTCTTCAATTTCCTGCAAATTAGTTGTTGGTAGAACCGAGACTTTATTTAGTCTAGCAAATTCCATAACCTTCTCAACAATGGGCTTATTTTTTTTGATAAATGGTTCTCCGCCAAATAGTCCTAGGGCGGTAAATTGCTCTGGATATTTTGATTTTATCTCATCTATTTGTGTTTGAACATAACTCAACATTTCCGCCAAACTTTCAAGAGAAATCGAGCGTCGGTCAAGCAAGGGATTATATTGCTGATAGCAATAAACACACCGACTATTGCAATTATACGTTGGACAGATAACAAAAAAATTAAATTTTTCTTTCTCGGCTTGCTGTAAAATATCGGCGTGAAGTTTTTCTAGCTTTTCTTTATTTTTAGAACATCTGATGCAATAATAGTTCCAATACTGATTAGTTGTATCAGCACAATCAAAGACATCAGACTTAGTCTTATTATCAACAATTTCAACAACATCGTTGAATGTATCTATAACCAACCAATGTTTCTGATTCAACTTATAAAAAAGAAGATGTGAAAAATCAGCTTCACACCCTCCTTTTCTTTCATCAGTTAAAGACACTGGAACTATATTGGATGAAGAATCGAGGGTATAGTTAACCATCGGAACTCTCTAATATAATCTTCCTGATGCAATGATAATTATTTTCTTTCCGTCGTCCCATCTTTCGTTGGCTAATGCGATATCAGACTCTGACAAAGAAACACCATATTTTTCAGCTATTTCAAGTATCTCTTGCATTTCATCTCCTTTAATGATAAATTTTTGAATTAGCATAACCTTATTGTCGTCTTTTGTCAATACTTTTTTTACTTACGTTTAGAATTGAATTTAATATTGTTCACGCTTTATAAGATACTTTTTACTGTCTTTGACTAACAATTTCATCTTATTAGCATTTGTTATTGACATTTTTTATTTTAGCTTTCATGGTGATCGTATAAAAAATATGTTGAATCAACAGGTTGCACTTGAATGAAAATTTGTATATGTTTCTGTTTTATTTATTCATTGCACTACCAGTATTGAAAAAGTCGCTTTAAGGCGGCTTTTTCTTTATATATCAATCACTTATTTGATATCGTATGAGGAGTGTTTATCAGGCCAATTCACGCTTGTTACACGATTGCCTATATAAAACCCTTTATTTTACAAGCGGCTAGTGCGGTTGAAATCTTATAGCTTTTCGGGATAATCATTTATCAAAAGTCGGATTTGAAACTTTGTCAGAATAAAAGTGTTTGATATTGACAGCTGCTTATTTTCGCTTAAAGTGCTGGCATTCGGCCACATCTTTCGTTTATTTCCAATATAAAGAAGAGATATTAGTGCTGTGTTGTCATACGGTTAATTATTTGAGGAAATGTTATGATTGAAATAAGAGAGGAAAAGATTTCGGAGCAAAGGGAAACGGAAAATGTTGTTCGCGAGGCATTTTGGAATGTATATTCACCCGGGTGCAGCGATCATTATTTAGTTCATCAAATACGTCAATGTCCAGCGTATATCCCTCAATTAAATTTAGTCGCCGTAAAAAACGAGACCATCGTTGGACATGTGATAAATATAAAATCTTATATTAGCGGAGATGACGGGAGAAATTACGAGGTTATCAGTCTGGGACCAATTTCGGTACTTCCTCAATATCAAAGAACTGGTGTTGGTTCAAAATTAATTTCTGAAGTAAAAAAAATTGCGAAACAATCAGGATATAGAGCTATCCTGTTGTATGGTAATCCGGCATTTTATCTTAAGCAAGGTTTTGAGCCTGCTGAAAAATATGGTATTCGTAATTCTGAAAATATGTTTGCGGCAGCTCTTCATATATGCGGATTGTCTGACGGTGCCTTAGACGGAATAAACGGGGAGTATTATGAAAATGAAATCTATAATGTTGATGACGAAGCTGTTAAAGAATTTGATAAAAATTTTCCACCTAAGAAACTTATATCAGGTACATTATCGCAGCAATATTTTCTCGAAATATCTGCTAAATGTAAGCCATTTAAGAATAATTAGTCCGTGGATTGTCTTACTGCGCCTGTCTATCTTGAAAAAGCCGCGTCACAGCGGCTTTTTCTTTATAAAACATCATTTAAATATATTTTAATTCTGTTTGACTTTGGCTTATCAAAACTATTTTTTATTGATATTTATAATGCGAATTTATCAATCTAAATTATGTGATTTTAAGTCCGGATTTTGCAGTTGCATGTCCTGAAATAATACTATGCCATTATTTTTGCAGCAGTCCTCATTGGATTGGGCGCTGTTGCCATTATATTTATTCCAGACAAACGCAGAATATTTCAGACAACCGTGGTGAGGAAATCCGGCAGCCGATATAACCGCAGAGATTTCGGGAGAACATACCCGGCGTGAGGTCAGCAGGAACTCAGGCGGCAGCCGGAAAACGCGGAATATGACAAGATACGGTTTGGCACCAGAATATGTAACAACGGAAAAGAGGATGACAGAAAATGTTTCAAAAAAATGATATGAGTTTTATCAATGTTGTGGCTATCGGCATAGGTTCCATTGTCGGTGCGGGAATTTTCGCTTTGCTCGGCCAGGTCATTTTGATTTCCCGGCTCTGGACTTATGCATCTTTTCTGATTGCAGGAATTGCAGCAATGTTTTCCGGTTACTCTTATGCGAAACTTTCGGCTAAATTCCCGGTTTCGGGCGGGCTGACCGACTTTTTCCATATCGCTTACAAAAACCGCTGGTTATCAGGCGGTTTGACCATCCTTTATATGCTGACTTCGGCAATCTCAATTTCAATGATGGCAAAATCGTTCGGAATTTACGCCGCCCACCTAGCAGGAAACACCTTTCCGCAACAGCTGACCATAAATACTGCCGCCGTTATCCTGATTGCGGCGATGTCTTTTCTGAATATGCTCGGCGCTCAGGATTCCAGCCGGACTGAAACGGTTTTAGTCGCTTTAAAACTTTTGATTTTGACGGCACTGTTTGCCGCCGGCCTGTGGTTTTACGATACGGCCCACACAACGCCGCTGCCGGTTCCTGATGCCAAAAGTTTCTGGGGAGGCATCGGCGTTACCTTTTTCGCTTATGCCGGATACGGCGTTATTACAAATGCAGCGGGAGACGTCAAAAATCCGCAGCGGACAATTCCTCTGGCCATTTACACGACGCTGCTTATCGTCATAACGCTGTACTGCGGGCTGGCTTTTGTCGTCCTTCATTATGTCGATATGCACCAGCTGACCAGCAATCCTAACGTTGCCGTCGCCACAGCCGCAAGGGAACTTTTGGGCACGGCGGGTTTCGGGCTGATTTACCTGACGATATTCATTGCCTACGCAACCGGAATCAACGCAACGTATTTCAGCATTTTCCGTATTTCGCGCGCTTTGGCCGAAGACAAGGAACTTCCCGCTTTTTATCATCAAAAATTCTGGCGTTTCGGCACAAAAGGAAACCTTTTCACAACGGTACTCATCATTCTGGCAACCGTACTTTTTGACTTCAATGCAATAGTCAACCTCTCAAGCGGCGCTTTTCTGGTTTGTTATCTTGCCGTTTTTGCCGCTGCCTGGCTGCTGCGCAAAAGGATTGGCGCATCTTCGGCAGTCATCGGCACAGGCTTCCTGCTGATGCTGTTTATTTTTGCGGCCTTTATGTATAATATCTTCTGGTAGCCGGCTTTCGCGAATCAGTCATTTCTGGTGCGGGACTTCAGCAAAACCGCCGTTTCAAACGCCTTGTTTCCGGAATGCGCAGGGTTTGAAACATACGTGGAATGCGCATTTTCCGGCGTATGAGAAGTTGAACCGGCAGCTGCGGGAGTGGAAATATTGTCCGGGGTACGGAGCGGCGTATCGGCGGGAGTATGAGGCGCATGTGCACCGTCTGAATTCCGGAAAGAAGACGAAATGCCCGCATTGTCCCGGTCAGTACGTCCATCTGTCCGAGCCAAAGAGCCGTTTTGATTTTCCTCCCGTATTTTTTCCAAATTCCGGCGTTCCGTTTCCAAGTGTTTTTTCCGCTCTTCCAGCCGTTTCAGCTTTTCTTCTATTTCACGGCGTTTGCGGGCATCTTTCTCAAAGCGGCGCTGTTCTTCCAGCTGACGACGCTCTTCGGCCAGCTTTTGCTTCTGTTCTTCCACCCAGCGCATCCGGTCTTCAAATTTTTTCCGGCGTTCCATAGCTTCTGCCTGTATGGCGGCAAGTTCCGCCGCGTCTTCGGCCTGTTCCCTGGCTGCAGCCGCTTTTTCCTTTTTCTCGTTCAGGCGTTCGTGTCTGGAAATCTTATCTGCAACATTTTCCAAAATATCGGATATTTTGCCGAAAACACGAACCATCTCATCCTGCGACAGATTGCTGTATTTCATGACCTTTTCCATGGCATTGCGTGCCAGAGGGCCGTAATTCTGCCCCAGCAAATCCAATGCCTTTTCATTTTCGCCGTTGCGCAGCAACAAACTGACTTTATCGGTTATGACACTGCCCTGTTTGATGTTTTCAATACTCATGGCTGTTCCCTCCGTTTATTCTACCTGCCGGCCTTTCCTGCTTTTTCAAGATGCTGCGCCGACCGAAGCGCCTTCTTTTCTTTCTGTTCGCGGGTCAGCTTTGCTTCTATGCACAGTTCGGCAAACTTTTGACTGGCTTCCATATCTTTGGACAGGGAGATATTTACTTTCGGACCGTAGCGGTTAAAATTGACGCCGTTTCTCTGTTCATAATCGCAGGCAGGATTATGCCGGTTATTTATGACACAGGTATGGCCGTGAATTATCCCTTGGTTGTCTTTCGGCAGGCGACGGCCGCTGAATTCATCGACACGGTTGTCGATGCTGATGGTCGTTCCCGGCGGAAGCCTGCGGATAAAGTCGTTCATTTCTTGATTTTCCGCCGTTTTGTTTTCTTTCCGCCCAACACGGGAATAGGCTTTGTTTTCTATCGATACCGTCGTAAACAGCCCGCTTTTTTCCAACGGGATATAGACGTTGCAGCCGGAGTTGCTTCGACCGGCGCCGGGTTCTTTCTGCGGCCAGTCGGGATTATTGCCGGACAGGATTTCGCCCATTCCGGCACGCCCGAAAATATTTTGGACGCCAAGCGTACACTTGCCGACGGTTTCATCTTTTATATTGCCGGCGGCACGCGCCAGTTTCCGATTGGTTTCTCCGGGAGAAAGTTCATACAGCAACGCAGGGTTGTTATCTACAACCGCCTGAATATCGGTCTTGGTTACGCCGGTTTTCTGCATCAGCTCAGCCAAAGGCAGATTTCCCGTAACCGTCGTACCCATTGCCCGGCGACAGATTTCAGCCGCTTTTTGCTGCACATTTTCTTCCGCCCATGGTATTTCCTGTAAATTTCCGGCTATCATATTCCAATCGGCAAACGTCTGTTCCTCGGCATGAGGACGCAGAGGAGAAACAAATTGCTTTTCGGCTTCCGCACGTTTTTTCATCTCCGATATTTTCAGTTTGTTTTCCAGCCGGCGGCTGCCTTCGTTCAGGCTCTGTTCGAACGGAGAAGCGCCGAGAGAGGCATTTTGTTCCGGCAAAGGTGCGGAGCTGCCGCCAACGCCCAGCGCAACGGCACCATAGACCCACCAGCGCCCGGCCAATTTTTTTATTTTTGCCCACGCTGCCGCGGCATCCTGCTTCATGCCTTTTTTGATGTCTTCACGCGATACGGACATTGCATCCTCCCTGCTCCGTTCAGGCTGTTTTATAGAAATTATTTTACCATATTTTAAGGCGGTTGTAAAGCATTTTCGGCAACGGGATATGTCTGCCTCCGTCCGAGCAAGAGGCGGGAAAAGACGACGGGAAAGAGGAAAAACTTTTGAACGAATCCTGCGGCGAAACCCGACGGGGCGGCCGGCTGCCGGAAAGTTTACCACTGTCCGTAAAACGAAGCATTTTTGTCCTGTGTATATACCGTCTTGTCCGACGGATAATTGTAATAAACATATTCGACATTTGCCAAATCCCGCCCGTAGGGATTATACGGCTGAAGCACCCTCCTGTCCAGATACTGCGGAAAAACCTGGCGCAGCGTATTATCCAAACCGCGTGAAAAATCGTTGCCGAACGACGGCGAAGTTATAACATTGGCGACCATTATGCCGTTCGGTTTCAGACGTTCTTTTACCATACGGAAAAAATCCGCGGTAACAAAATTCATCGGAATGCTGCGGACAGCCGAAAAAACATCGACAACAATCAAATCATACTTTTGCTTGGCATTTAGCATAAAAAGGTATGCGTCTTCGGCTATGAACTTCTGATTTTCAGGCAGCGGGCGCTGCAAAAATTTTTGTTCGGCAATGTTTTTCAGGTCTTTGTCTATATCCAAAAAGGTATAATTATGAAAGCTATCGCCTAGGCCTATCGTAAATCCGCCGGCGCCAAGAACCAAAATGTCCCGTGGAAAGTCCTGCGGCAGTGAGGCGATAAACGTTTCGTTGATAAAACGGACATAGTCAAACATCAGATCCTTTCGCACTGAAATTTTAGAAGAAAAAGAACCGTTTATACGCATAATTTCAGATAACGCTTTACCTTTTTCCACATCTGCCGGTTCAATTTCTATGCGCGATACGGCATCGTCCTTGACCAGCGTACTCTGCGGATTCATCAGTTTTTCGCTGTTGACGGAAAAGGCAAAGGCCAGCAGCATTATCGACAGTACGGCGGTTTCTGTCCGGCGGCGGCGGGATGACAGCAAAAAGGCCGCGACAGCAGCAAGAAAGACCAACGCAACAACGGTTGCGGAAACGCCGATTAACGGCATCAGCACCAGTGTCGTCAGCATTGAACCGAGAACGCTGCCAATGGTATCCACAGCCATAAAGCGCCCGGTATAGTCCGTATCGTAACGGTGCAGCATCCGCCCGATAACCGAGGTTATAAACCCCAGGCACACTGACGGGAAAGCGAGAAATACAGCCGAGAAAGCAAAAACAAAACCAAGTGTCGAACGTACTCCCGCGGCATACAGAAGATAAAAATAAATTTCAATCAGATAATAAGAACACGCGATGATATACCAAACGACCAATATCTTGGCCAGACTTTCCATAATGCGGCGGACGGGGCGGCCGGGAATGTACCGCATACGGCTGCCGCGCCGGTTAGAGGAGCCGGCGAATCGCACGACAGAGCCGATGTAATAGCCCACAGACAAAAACAGCAGGATAAAAGTAATGACAACCGATGTTATCAGCGTATTGGAACCGACAAAATTTATCAGCTGGCGCAAAACGAGCAGTTCAAACGACATACTGGTATATCCCAGCAAAAAGACGACGGCTAAAAGCGTATATTTCAATCCGGCGGTCATTTTCCCTCCCCTGATACAAAAAATCTCCGCAGTTTGTCCTGCGGAGATTTCTATAGCATACGCGGCTTAATTATTTGTTAAATTCGAGACTGACGCTGTTATTTGTCAAATTCAAGCCCATCTGTACCGACGCCGACTTTGACCGTCGAATTGTCATGGATTTCATCGGCGAGCAAAGCATAGGCCAGCTTGTTTTCCAGCTCTCTTTTGAGCAGCCGTTTCAGCGGGCGGGCACCGTAGACTTCGTCATAGCCGTTGTCCACAATCCAGGCATCGGCTTCCGGCGTCAGCTGCAGCTTAATGCCGCGGTCGGCCAGACGCTTTTCTATGTTCGCCAGCGCAATGGCAGCAATCGCCCTGATATTGTCCTTGGTCAGCCGTTTGAAGACAACAATGTCGTCAATACGATTGATGAATTCGGGACGGAACGTTTGGCGCAGAGTTTCCAACACCTTTTCCTTCTGCTCTTCCGCCGGCAGCGACGTATCGGTCAGGTATGCCGCACCGAGGTTTGAGGTCATGATGATAATCGTGTTTTTGAAATCCACGGTACGCCCCTTGCCGTCGGTCAGGCGGCCGTCATCCAACACCTGCAGCAGAATATTGAAGACATCGGGATGCGCCTTTTCCACTTCATCAAACAAAATAACCTGATACGGACGGCGGCGTACGCTCTCGGTCAGGATACCGCCCTCTTCGTAGCCGACATATCCCGGAGGTGAACCGATTAAGCGGGCGACGGAATGCTTTTCCATATACTCCGACATATCTACGCGCAGCATGGCGTTTTCGTCATTAAACAAAAACTCAGCCAAACTCTTGCTCAATTCGGTTTTGCCGACGCCGGTCGGCCCCAAAAACAGGAACGACCCAATCGGCTGGTTCGGGTTGGAAATTCCGGAACGCGAGCGGCGTACCGCATTGGCGACGGCTTCCACCGCCTCATCCTGCCCGATGACGCGTTTTTTCAGATAATTTTCCAGATGCAGCAGCTTTTCGCGTTCGGACGACAACATTTTGTCTGTCGGAATGCCTGTCCATTTGGAAACGACTTTGGCTATGTCTTCGGGCTGAACCGTCTGTTGTTCGGTCTTTTTCGTACTCTTCTCCAGCTCTGCCAGTTCCGCATTCAACTTCGGGATAATGCCGTATTGAAGCTCTCCGGCGCGTTCGTACTGTCCGTTGCGCTCGGCAATCTGCGCCTCGCTTCTGGCTTTGTCCAACCGGTCTTTGATTTCGGTAATGTGCTGCAGGTTCTGTTTCTCCTGCCGCCACTTGGCGTCCAGCGTACGCGCCTGCTCTTCCAGATTGGCGAGCTCTTTTTCTACATCCGCAAGACGGGATTTGGAATTATCGTCGGTTTCCTTTTTCAATGCTTCCTTTTCTATTTTCAACTGCAAAACCTTCCGGTCAAGCGTATCCAGTTCTTCCGGCTTGGAATCGACAGCCATACGCAGCGAAGACGCCGCTTCGTCCATCAGGTCAATCGCCTTATCCGGCATATAACGGTCGGCAATGTAACGGTTGGCCAGCGTGGCGGCGGCAATCAGCGCCGCGTCGGAAATCCGCACGCCGTGATGCAGTTCAAACTTTTCCTTAATACCGCGGAGAATGGTGATTGTTTCCTCTACATCCGGCTCGTCAACATAAACCGGCTGGAAACGACGCGCCAAGGCGGCGTCTTTTTCGACATACTTCTTATATTCGTTCAGCGTGGTGGCACCGACACAGTGCAGTTCGCCCCTTGCCAACGCCGGTTTTAAGAGGTTGGACGCGTCCATCGAACCTTCGTTGGCTCCGGCGCCGACAATCGTGTGCATTTCGTCGATAAAGAGGATTATGCTTCCGGCAGCCTCTTCCACTTCTTTTAAGACCGATTTCAGGCGTTCCTCAAACTCGCCGCGGTATTTGGCGCCGGCAATCAGCGCACCCATATCCAGCGCAAGCAGACGCTTGTGCCGCAGGCTCTCGGGAACATCGTTGTTAATGATACGCATCGCCAGCCCCTCGACAATCGCGGTTTTGCCGACGCCCGGTTCACCAATCAGCACCGGATTGTTTTTGGTACGGCGGGACAAAACCTGTATGGTGCGGCGGATTTCCGCATCACGGCCGATAACCGGGTCAAGCTTGCCTTCTTTGGCGCGGGCGGTCAGGTCTATGGTAAATTTTTTCAGACTCTCAAACGTGTCTTCCGCAGTTTCGGAATCGGCCAAACGCCCCTTGCGGTATGCGGCGACCGCCTGATTGAGCTTTACCGGATTAACGCCGGAAGACTTCAGCAGTTCGGACGCTTTGTTGCCTGCCGACTGTGCCAGAACCTGCAACAGGCGTTCCAGCGTTACGAACTTGTCGTTGTTCTTTTCGGCAAAACTTTCGGCCTCCAGCAGCAGACGGCTCAATTCCTGCGACAGCGAACTCTGCACGTTTTCACCGGATACGGACGGCAGCTTGTCCAGTTCTGAGGTAACGCCGGATTTCAGTACCGGCAGATTGCCGCCGCTTTCGGTTATCAGGTTTTCCATAGTCGGATCATTCAAATCCAAAATCGTTCCCAGCAAGTGCAGAGGGGTTACAAACTGGTTGCCTTTTCTGACGGCAAGGTCTATCGCACCCTTAACCGCTTCCTGAGTTTTTACGGTATATTTTTCTATATTCATCCTTTTTTCTCCTTTATTGTGTTATGTAGTGCGGCGAAAAGGAGAAAATCAAGTGGGCAGCAGAAAAAAAGCAACAGAAAAGCTATTTTGGCATCTGCGCCCTTATGGCGGCGGCGCCGGCCGGAGTCAGCAAAATAACGGCATATTCGGAATCAACAAAGAGAGAACTTTCCGCCGGCCATGCCGATGCGGCATTTTCAAGGAAGCGGCGCAGTTCGGGCGACAGGGAAAAAATCTGCGAACCGCCGTAAAACAGCGGTGATACGGCATAAAAGTTGAACATTCCGGACGGAATATGGCGGACAACAAAAGGCGCATTCAGCACATACGGTGCGGAAACGGCATATTTTTCCGCATAATAGCGCGGGCGCAACGGCAATTCTCCGGCAACAACCGGCGTCAACGGCGCCGTATGCGGACGAACGGCTTCAATTTTGGCAGATACGCGCTCGACCAGCCTTTCCTCGGCGGTTTTGCCTAACTGCCATACTTTTTGCGCATAGAAATCCTGCCTTACCGACAACAGCAGGAACAGTCCGGCCAGTACCAGCCCAACGTTGCGCTGCCAGCGGAAACCCGAAAGCAAAACCGCGGCGGCACCGGCATACAGAAAATTCAATCCATAAAAATTGACGCGCGGCATATAAGCAACTTCTTCCGGCATTGCGGCAAGGAATGCGCTCAGCACCGTAGCGGCAAGGGCGACAAGCCATAATGCTATTTGCCATAAGACCCGAACCGGGCAGCGAAGACCGATAATCCGGTTAACTTCTCTATCAACCGAATAGCAGGCTCTGTCAACCGGACACCTGTCATAGGCGCAGGCAGCGGAAACGCCGGCAGCTGTTATAATGAGCAAAAATCCGCATATTTTCAAATCAGCGGGAAAGAACGGAAGCGTCGCCCATAGCTGGTTCCAGACAAGTTCCGCCGTCGGCAGCAAACGAGAAAAGAGTTCCGGCAGTGCTGCCGTCTGTACATTGTAGTGCCCGGTATACAGAATTCCGACAGCTGCCAACAGTGCCAACAACACTTTGAACAAAATCAGAGAAAAAATAACGACTGCCAGCGGCAAAACGAGCGATGACAACCACGGCAACGGGTCAGAGGCGGATTGATGCGGCGAAGCGAAGAAGGACTGGCGCGGAGATAAACCTGAGGCAGATTGATGCTGTGATGAACCGGGGGCGGACTGTTGCTGCGGCAAATTTGCGGCAGGCTGGGAGGACAACGGCGGCAAAAGCTCCCTTTTCTGCCCCGAAAGCCGTAAAATACCGCGGAAAGCCAGACAGACAAACATCATTTCCACCGCACTGGGATAAATGCCGAGTGCCAGCAAAAAGCAGACAATGGCAACGGTTTTGGCGGCATATCCCGGCCTTTCCGCCAGCATAAGCCCGCCGACGACAAGCGGCACCGCCGCAAAGTTGCCAAGAATGTTTATCGGAAAATACAGCCAACCGAGAATAAACGGAGCCAGCGCCGGAAGCAGTGCCGCCGCCAGCCGCGCAGAAGTAACGGTAAGACGCCAGTATGCGGGAAGCAGCGCCGTACCGGCCGCCAGCAGGGCAAACGCCAACCAAGTGTTAAGCAACGGAAATACCTGACCGCCAAACAATGCCGAATTAAGAATAAACTTGCCGTAGCGCCCCTCAAACAGTCCGGTATCCCAGCGCAAGACCTGCGTTGTACCTTTAACCCAGTCCCAATCGTGGTTGCCGATAAAGAATGTAACCTGATAATACAAAAACACCAGATTCAATGCGGCAAATACGAGCCAAAACAGCTTTATGCCGCGGAACGTTTTATCAGGCGCCGCAATGTTCTCACCCTCTGCCATTCATCCTCCGGTAATATACATAAAACGTTTCATCTTCCGATTTATCCTGCAATGCAAAAAAGTGCCGCGACGGAAAAACTTTCAGCTGAAAGCCGCCCCGGCGCCGGATTTTTTCCAGCTTTTCCCGATAAGCCGCATAAAATTCGCCATTAACGACAAAAGCGCGGCGGCGCAACAGTTCGTTTTCCGTTATCCTGCGGGAGTAGCCGTCTTTCCGCCAGTTCCAAGCCCCATAGCCTGCTTGATTGTAATACGGATGCAGAGCCACAGTGTTAAACGTCAGTAAAAACATATCCTGCGGGGCAATGTTTTGCTCCTGCATAAAAGCATATACGGCAGGAGCGGCAGAATAAGCCCCGTTACGGTCGCGGATGAACGCGGCAGCGCTCCAAACCAGCTGGACGGCAAAAAATACGGCAATACCAGCTTTTATGCAGCGGGAATATTTTTGGGGCTCGGCATTCTGCCAGAAGACGAATAAAACTGCAAAAATAAGTATGCCGGCATGCCAAGGCTTAAACGGAACGATACACATAAACGATATACAAGGAAACAGCATTGCCCAGAAATAACGTCGGAAATGCAGAGCCAGACAGACGCAGGCTGCGAGAAAATACATAATGCCTATGTACAAAACAACGAGATTTTCCGGATGCGGAGATGCCGAAACAACTATTCCCGTCGTTAACAGACGAAAAACGTTGCGTAAAATAAATAACGGCTGGACGGCAAAATTACGGACATACTGGTTTGACGGTTCCGGCCACAGCATCCAGACACTGAAAACGGCAAAAACGGCAAAAACGGCGAACTCTGCCCGAAAACGGCAGCCGGCAGCCGGAAACGCATCATCGGATACGGCACGGCGTCCCGCACATTCCTCCCACAGCCACAACACTGCCAGAGAGCAAGACAAAACCAATGCATGAGCAGACACTGAACCGAGAAAGATTAAGGCCAGCAGGCACCGCCAGGGATGAAACTGCCGGTTTTTCCACGCCAGCGCCGCGGCGACAATCCCCAAAAACAGCAGGCTGTAACTGCGGGCAACAACATTATATTGATAAAAAACATAGTACGTCAGAGGAAACAAGTAACGAACCGCTGCAGAAAACGGCGCTTTGCAGACAAACAAAACAACAGCGGCAAACTCAGGCAGTACAGAAGCAAGAAACAGCAGAGAATACGGAAGTCCGACAAACAGCAGCAATTTCAGCCAAAGGTGCCATAAAACAGGCGTTCCTTCTGTCCGCGCAGTTGTTGACAACAACTCGGCTATTCCTGTATCGCGCGCAATTAAAAACGACTGAGCCTCATCGGCAAACGGTTCGTGGCTAAGCCCCAGGCTGACCGTAAGCGCCAGCCAAACCAACAGATATAGCGGTATCAATATTTTTTCAAACGATTTTGTCTGCATCTGCGGCGCCTTTGCTGTTTCACCCGGTTTTGAAGCAACCATACGCAGTCAGGATAATTTTTCCGCTCCGGTTTGTAAAGTGTTTTTGCGGATTAATACACGGCAGGCCGAACGTTTTCGCATAATCTGCCGGGCAAAGCAAACGCACCGAATGATGTCCTGCAAACAGCAGAAAACCATGCACAAAACGCTTTCCCTGTCCGGGAAAGCGTTTTTTAAGATTTCCTTCTACATCAGCAGATACCCTCCGGTACCGGGCTTAATGCCAATGCGAATGTCATAGTAGTTGTCCACAGACACTACAAGGATTTTTACTGCTTCTTTTTCGACCCATAATATCACTACCGCAATCATTATAAGCAGAAACACAAAGGCCGCAGAAACGGCATCTTCCCCACCTAAAACGGCAACAATCCCGTCTGCATACACTTTTAAGACCAGTCCGGCCGCTGACCAGACGAAAAAGAAAAATGCCAGCACCCGGAACGTCCCCGTAATTTTACGGTTCAGCCATAAACGCGCTGTTTTTCCCGACAGGCACCAAAAAACAATCCCTACGCCAAATATTATACTTGACGCTACAAAAAAGGCGATACTTTTCGTCTCTGCCAGCTTAAAAAACATCTCCGCCATACCCAGCAGAAATACGGCAAATATGGACAAACGGCAAGCCAAGCGTTTCAGATAATCGCCTTTTATCAGCTCTTCATGCAATATTTTGGGAAAACTGCCGTAATACTCGTCTTTTCGGCCGAAAATGCCGAAAATCCGATATAACTTTTCCCGCAGAGGAATTTCTTTCTCAGAATCGGCAACACTCATACGAGCATGCATAATTTCTGCTTCTCTAGCAAATTCGCCGTTTTGATACTGCTTCAGAATAGCTTTTATTCTGGCCTGCATAATCTCTTTTTCAAGTTCTTTAATTGTTTTCATAATTTTATAGTTTACATAATTATTTTCTCTATGGACAAAACGTATCATTTTTTCAGAGAGTTGTCAACAAATTATTATGTTCGCACAATCAGCCTCTTGATATAAAAGCCTACGTCCTGTTTTTGAAGGAGATATTTTATCGTCGGGATTTTGACTGCATAAACTTTACAATTTTATTCTGCAGCCAATTTCTTTAGTTCACGGCTGATTTCCGACAGTTCGGCGGCGGCAGCGCGCACAACCTCCTGTACGGCCTCTGCTGCCGAAGACTGCTCCGCGGCAGGCTCGTCATCTTCAAAGAAGTCTTTTTGAATTTCGGTACCGAGAATATCTTTCAGGCTGCGGTTTTTAAACAGTTTCTGCACGCCTTCAATCGTATAGCGCCGTTCATACAGGAGTTCTTTTATAAGAGCCAGAAGTTCAACATCGTCCGGGCGGTAATAACGGCGGGAGCTTTTGGTTTTCATTGGCTTTATCTGGCTGAACTTAGTTTCCCAAAAGCGGAGAACATGCGGTGCGATACCCAAATCTTCCGTTACTTCCGCAATACTGCGAAATGCCGATTTTGACTTATTGATTCCCATTTTCACCCCTTCCGTTAACAAAAGTTCCCGTTAAAAACGGGACGGCAACATTGACATTTCAGTTGAACCGTCCCGGTTAAGTATCTCTAATACGCCGAATTTTCGACCTTGCAACCCGTTTTATGGCAATGCAGCCTTTTATCGACCGGGTTACATTTTATCGACGCCGAATTTATCAGCAATGCGGCATCTTATTTGTTTACAGCCATCTTCAAATTCTGCGACGGACGGAAAGATATAACCGTACGCGGCGTAATTTCCGCTTCTACGCCGGTTTTCGGATTGCGGCCGATGCGGGCATTTTTACGTTTCAGCAAAAATGAGCCGAATGACGAGATTTTGACATCGCGGCCGGCAATCAGCTCGCCTTTTATCTCATCAATGACCATATCCAAGATATCTCCGGCATCTTTGCGGGACAAACCAATTTCTGTACAAATCGTTTCTGCGATATCGGCACGAGTTACAGTTGTCATTTTTCACCTTTCCTAAAAATAAATAATTATCGTTCTGTTTATGTTTAGAGCATAATCCCCGCAAAAGTACAATTCAATACTTCCGTGAAATTATACAGATTAATTTTTCAGATTATTATCAAAACCTTACCAAAAGTCCGCCCCAGGTAAAACCGGCACCCATAGCCGGAATCAGTACCAAATCGCCTTTTTTAATCCTGCCGTTTTCCACAGACTCGGACAATGCCAAAGGAATCGATGCCGCCGAGGTGTTGCCGTGATGGTCTACGGTAACAATCACTTTTTCGGTCGGAATGTCAAGTTTCTGCCCGACGCTGGATATAATGCGGATATTCGCCTGATGCGGCAGCAGCCAGTCCACCTTGTCGGCAGAAACGCCTGCCTGCTCCAAAACATTATTGCAGGCTTCGCACATAGCGCCGACGGCAAACTTAAATACCTCTTTGCCGTTCATACGGATATATCCCGGAGTCTGGGTCGCGGAAATGCCGCCCGTCGTATATAAATTTTCGTACTGTGTACCGTCCGCATATACTTTGGTCGCCAAAACGCCCGTATCGTCCGCCGTCCCCTCGCCTTCAGCCGCGCGCACGATTACCGCACCGGCGCCGTCGCCAAACAAAACGCAGGTATTGCGGTCTGTCCAGTCGGTTACTTTGGAGAGGCTCTCTACGCCAATAACGGCAGCTGTTTTTACCTGCCCGAGGCGAATCATATTATCGACCATTGTCATTGCATATACAAAACCGGAACAAGCAGCGCCGATATCAAAAGCAGGCGTACCAACTTTTACGCCGAGACGGCCGGCAATGCGAGCCGCTACCGACGGCGTCGTGTTATCCGGTGTCAATGTCGCGACAACAACCAAATCCAAATCCGCAGCGGTTACGCCGGCATTTTGCATTGCCATTTCAACCGCGTGCATTGCCATATCCGAAGTCAGTTCGCCTTCGGCAACGACATGACGCGAGCGAATCCCGGTACGGGTGCTTATCCATTCGTCATTGGTATCTACCATTTTTGACAAATCGTCATTAGTCAGCACTTTGGCCGGCAGATAATGCCCGCAGCCAATAATCTCGGTTCTAGTACACTTCATAGCAAGCTTCCTGTGAAAGTTCATCTAAATCAATATTTTCCAATTCGCGGCGGATAGAGCCGACAAAATCTTTACGGACGAGGCGGGCGGCATTTTCTACCGCAATGGAAAAACCGAACGCATCGGTTCCGCCATGGCTTTTGACCGACAGGCCGTTTAAGCCGACAAACATAGCCCCGTTATAAAGCCGGGGATCCATGGTCTTTTTCATTTTCCGCATAGCCCCGAACATAAACGGCAGTCCGAGTTTGGCAAAGAAAGACTGCTTTACCGACTTTTTGAGGAGATGCATAATCAAATGGCAGGTTCCTTCAACCGATTTCAGCGCGATATTGCCAGAAAAGCCGTCGGCAACAACAACGTCCGCCTTGTCATTCGGAATTTCGTGCGGTTCGATATAACCGATAAAATTCAAGTTAAGGTGCGTATTTTTGATGATATGGGCGGCAACGTGGATTTCCCCCTTGCCCTTCATTTCTTCAGCACCGATATTCATCAGCGCGACTCTGGGGTGTTCTATTCCCAGAGCATATTTGGCAAAAATGTTGCCCATAATCGCGAACTCGGCAAGATTGATACCGTCGCAATCGGTATTGGCCCCCAAATCCAGCATAACATAACGCCCGTTGACATGCGGCATAATGCTGACAATAGCGGGACGATGTATTTTCTGTATCGTTTTGAGCAACAATTTGGAAATAGCCATCAACGCTCCCGTATTGCCGGCAGAAACCACAGCCATCGCCTGACCGTTTTTTACGGCTTCGACAGCTTTGTACATACTGGTTTCGCGGTTGCGGATAACGTGTGACGGCTTATCTTCGTTATGAACAAATTCTTCTGTATGAAAAATCTGACAAACCTCTTTCAATGCCGGAAATTTTGCAATTTCCGCCGTTACTTTCGGCTCGTCCCCATACACCAGAAAGCGGATATCCGGATTTCTTTTGTGTGCCAGAGCCAAACCTTCTATTACTACTTTGGGGGAATTATCCCCCCCCATAGCATCTATTGATATGACCAGATTACTCTCAGACAAAACCTGCTCCATAAAAATAAATAAAATTAATCAGCCAGTTAATTACTCTTCTTCTTTTTTCTGAGTAATAACTTCTTTACCGTCATACTGTCCGCATTTCGGGCATACGTTATGAGGTCTCTTCAATTCGCCGCAGTTCGGGCATTCATGATACGCATTAGGCGTCAAAGCATCATGAGAACGACGCATATTGCGGCGGGATTGCGATGTTTTTTTCTTTGGTGTAGCCATTTCTTTAAACTCTTTTAATTAAAATTATTTGACACGAAATAACTCCTGCGAACCCGTTCCCGGATTAACACAAGGGTTGCTGGATTAGCTTTTATATAAAAAAAATGTATTTGGCAAGAGTTTTTTTTATATATTTTCCGCTTTTTGCGGGAAAGGCATAGAAATACGAGGTTTTGCAGCAGCCCTCCTCTTGATAACAGGACACCTCCTCAGTTTTATCGACCGCCAAAAGTGCCGCCCGGCTATTTTTTTAATTTGGAAAGAATTGCAAAAGGGTTCTCGCGCAGCGGCGCATCGTCTTCTATCAGCGGGGAAAATTCTTCGCCGTCCTGCCGGGGATGGTCTTCCATCACCAGAGCCAGCTGCTCAATCGCAATATCGCCCAAATCTATCCGGCCGCCGATAACGATATCGGGGATGTCTGCCTCTATATCTTCGTCCAGTTCGCGAATCTGTTCATAAGTCGCATTGGTATCAAACGTCAGGGCAAAATCAGTTTTATAAGCCCGGTCAAACGGTTCCAGCGAAATAACGCTTATCAGCCCCAAACCGGCACGCACCTGCCCGCTTACATCCAGAATGCCGCGTTTTTTCTGAAACTTCAGTTTTATATCCGCTTCAAAATAATTCACAGCCGGAACCTGAAGAATTTCCTTCAGCGTTTCAAGCTGAGCCTTGTCTGCCCTTAGCATGTAGCTTTGTTCCCCCTGGTTAAGCTCATCAATTTGCAGCGGATACGAAAAATCTTTTTGCATTCCTTTTTTCCTTGTGTTATAGGCTTATATAGTTCAATATATAATTGTAAGGATATCGCAATGTCAATAAACAAAGTATTTTTTTCAACGGCAGCGGCTTTGATGATGCTGGGCGCCTGCTCCAATGAATATTTTATTCAGACGGAAGGAAATATGCCGACGAAGGACGATATTATGCAGGTCAAGCGCGGTATGCCGCAAAGCGAAGTCAGAAAAATTATGGGGTCGCCGAGCGTGATTTCAAGCCTTGACCACCGTACTTGGATTTATATGAACTCAACCATGGAACGCATGGCCTTTTTTAAACCGGAAGAACTGGATCGCAATGTCGTCGCCATTGAATTCAATCACGACGGCAAGGTGGAGAAAGTCGTACAGCTGACGAAAGAAAACGGGCGAAATATCGCTATTTCCAAAGACGAAACACCGGTTATGGGCAGCGAAGAAACCTTTATGGAAAAATACTTCGGCGGCGTCGGATATATGCCGATTCAGCCGACCAAAGAGAACAACGGACTGTAAATTTATTTTTCATTGCCCCGGAAAAAGTATTGACTTAGTGTCAGAGGGGATTTATTATTCGTTGATAATGGGGTTTTCCATTCGATTAAGCTCCTGAGGGAGCTTTTTTTGTTTTAACGTTTGAGCCGTGCTTTTGCGCGGCTTTTTTATTTAACCACAAGCCGTACATCTGTGCGGCTGTTTTTTATGACAAGAGATAAGCATGAGTTTGAAAAAAACTGATTTTGATATATGGGCTGACGCGATAGAAAACTTCAAATCCGACAAGCAGGAACGCATACAGGCGCTGATTAACAAATACGGATGGCCTTTAAACGGAGACGATATGGATTTTAAAGACTCGATAGAATACGACTTTATCAAGCCCTATCTTAACGAAGCCAAAGGGACCTACCGGATTGCCGAAAACGCCCTGTCGGCGACGCAAAGCGACGGCATGCACACCGCGAACAACGATACATCCGACGAGCGACTGCTGCGAAAAGCGGCGGAGAGGTTGAAAACTCCTGAATTTGAGGGGTATGTGCCGCATATTTATCTGGATACCAAAGGGAAAATTACAACTGGCGTTGGGGCTTTGGTTGATGACGAAACGACTTTTAAAGCGGTAGACTGGCTGGTTGACAACAAACGCCCGGCAACCGACGCAGAAATGCAAACGGCTTATAACCATTTTCAAGACCTGAAAAGGCAAGAGAAATTCGGGCAAGATTATGGCGCTAATTTATTTGAAAAAGAGACTAATCTACGGGTACCCGAAGCATATGCAGAACAGCGTGCATATGATCATTTAAAAGATGATTTAAAAACCCTACGCTCAGAATTTAAAGATTTTGACTCTTTTGATTATCCTCTTAAAGAATTATTACTTGATATTGCCTATCAAACCGGGCCGATTACAGAGGAGGAATGGCCAAAGTTACGAGACGGGATCCGGAAACGCAATTTGTCCAAAGTATATCATAATGTTAACCGTGAAGATGCGTCGACTTCCCGTAACAAATGGGCCAAAGAACGCGTCAAGGCTATTCCGGCCGAAAACGGCTGGCACTGGTAACGTTTTACCGTTTTATCCGCGCTCCGGCTTCCGGAGTGCGGATAAAATAGCCGCGTTTGGAAGCAAACTCCGGGTTCGTTTCATCCTCGTAATAGGAAATGATAACAATATATATTCCTTCTTCAGAATCCTGATCTTTTTCAGGCATAATCCTCATAACTCTAGTGCGATGTTCTTCAGTGCTTGTATCTGTTGGATCTCGCGAGGCCTGCATTTCCAGCTGTTCTTTGTTCAACTGATGCGTGCAGCGCAACACCACTTCATCAGGCTCATTCTTCCACATCTTGCAATCTTCATGCCAAGTGGCACCGTGGCGGTTGTCCATATCAAACGTCGTCGGGGTTATGGTTACGTCCCACAAATCGGTTTGTGACTCCATCTTGCCGTAAAACACGGGATTGACGAATGTTTCATCCCCCTGCAAATGACAGGATGACAGGGTTAACATGGTTAATAAAAATAGGGCTTTTTTCATTACTGTTTCTCCTTTTCCGGGGTGCGGATAAGATAGCCGCGTTTGGAAGCAAATTCCGACCTTGTTTCATCTTCGTAATAGGAAATGATAACAACATATATTCCTTCATCAGAATCCTGATCTTTTTCAGGCATAATTTTTATAACATAAGTATTATGCTCTTCGGTTTTAGGATTTTCCGGTTTCCGCATAGCCTGCATTTCCAACTGTTCTTTGTTCAACTGATGCGTGCAGCGCAGTACCACTTCATCGGGCTCGTTCTTCCACATTTCGCAGTCTTCGTGCCAGGTGGCGCCGTGGCGGTTGTCTTTATCAAACGTTGTCGGGGTTATGGTTACGTCCCACAAATTGGTTTGTGACTCCAGCTTGCCGTAAAACACGGGATTGACGAATGTTTCATCCCGCTGCAAATGACAGGATGACAGGGCTAACATGGTTAATAAAAATAGGGCTTTTTTCATTACGGTTTCTCCTTTTCCGGAGTGCGGATAAAATAGCCGCGTTTGGAAGCAAACTCCGGGTTTGTTTCATCCTCGTAATAGGAATATATAACTATAAATGTTCCATTATCCAGATTTAGATATTTGGGTGGGCGAATTTTTATAACTCTAGTGCGATGTTCTTCAGTGCTTGTATCTGTTGGATCTCGCGAGGCCTGCATTTCCAGCTGTTCTTTGTTCAACTGATGCGTGCAGCGCAACACCACTTCATCAGGCTCATTCTTCCACATCTTGCAATCTTCATGCCAAGTGGCACCGTGGCGGTTGTCCATATCAAACGTCGTCGGGGTTATGGTTACGTCCCACAAATCGGTTTGTGACTCCATCTTGCCGTAAAACACGGGATTGACGAATGTTTCATCCTGTTTCAAATGGCAGGATGACAATAGCAACAAAACTATTACCAATAAAATCCGGCGCATATTCTACCCTTTTCTTTTATTCGGTTTCAGGATATCGCTGACGTACGGATTAGTCAATGCTTATTTACAAATATAACAATGACGAATTCCGGCACCAGCATCAAAAGCCGATTAGGAAATTATTAAAATAAAATAAGGCGTCCCCGGTTCTTCTTGCCGGGCTGACAATTTAGCAAGAGATACCGGTCAGGCGATTCAAACCTTTTATTCCCGACAGCCGAGGACTGTTTTGCGTACAGTTCATTTTGCTACATTGCCAACAGAGTATTTACGCGTGTATTTATTTATGCACCAACCTTAAACAAATCCAATAAAGCACGGCTATTTATAAGTATAAAGCAAATGCCCGTTTTCCGTCAGCCATTCGCGGCCGCGGGAGGCATCCTCTTCCAGAAATTCCACCAACGCCCAGAAATACGGCGAATGATCCTGATGCTTCAGATGCGAAACCTCATGCGCCACGATATAGCGGATGACAAATTCCGGCGCCAGCGCCAGACGCCAGCTGTAATTGATATTATTCAGCGTGGAACAGCTTGCCCAGCGGGATTTCGTATCCTTTATGCAGACGTTATGCACGGTTTTGCCGATTTTATCCGCAACGGCGGCAGAACGGGCGGTAAACTCTTCCAGCGCCAGCTTTTTAATAAAGTCCTTGACGCGGCGGTGCAGAAATTCAATTCCGCCGGAAACATAAAGAATTTTGTTTTTTTTATCCAAACGGGTACTGCCGCGCACGGGACTGTGTTCAATCGTATATTCCCGGCCGAAAAGGCTGATGACATCGTGGTTTTTGAAAAACTTCAGCTCCGGGATTTTGCTCAGGTTATCGCGTACCCAGTCCTGATGGCTTTCCACAAACGACACCGCCTTTTTGCGCGAACAGTACTTCGGAATCGTCAGAACGGCCATACGGTCTTTTTTATCAATGCGGAGCGTCAGACGGCGCGACCGTCCCGAATGAACGACTTTCATATCAAAACCCAAATCGGCATTGATGTCAAAGGTCTTTCCACTCAACAATGTAATTTTCATAGTCGGTTACCTCAGATTCGTTTATTAGTTTTCTTCCCTGAAGAGAAACGCCGGCTTCATGCACGGATGCAGCACGCCCGGTTATGAGCGGATGCCAGGCAGGCAAAGGCTTTCCCTCATCCAGCAGCACATAAGCGCAGGTTTTCGGGAGCCAGCGGGGTTTCTCTCGAATCGCAGAGATATCTATATCACGACAATCGTTAACTTTTTGAAAACGATGCGCATAAATTTTACATAAACAGCTTTCCGTATCCAAAAAACGGCAGTAAGTGTTTGTAAAACAAATCTTTCCTTTGATTTCCAATTTATTCAGGCAGCACTTGCCGCAGCCGTCGCATAAAAGTTCCCATTCGCGGCGGGACATCTGTTCCAGCGGTTTTTTGCGCCAGAATTCCGGTTCTACGTCCGACAAATCGGCAAAACGGCTCTCCGGGTCATATTCTTCTTCAAGGCAGTATTCTTCCGACATGGCGAACTTTATTCCTCCCGCTTAATCTCTATGCCGACAACGCCAAACTCTTTCTGACGTTCTGCCGGATAAAATTCCGCCAAAACTTTTATCAATTCTTCAGGGCTTTCCATTCCCGCACGGCGGCAGTCTATCTTTTGGCAGAGCGAGGCAAAATCTGCGGCGCGATGAAGAGCGACAACCTCAGCGCAAAATGTGTTTCTGCTGTCGGAGAAATTGGCAAACTCAATCATATCGCCGATTTGTATCAGCTTGCGCTTATCGTCGTACAGGCGGAGTTCTATATCCTTTTTTCCTGATTTCAGCAGATTGTAATATTTTTCCTTTACCTTTAGTCTATGCATCAGTTATTCCTTGATTCTATTTAAATCTTTCGGTATACTATTCAAACCGTATGCTGTTGTAAAGGGAATAATATGGATTATAAAATACAAACCGTTCATAATGCCGCCGACGATTTGCCGCTGTGCAAGGAAATCGTCGAGCTTACCCGGCCGGTAAGAAAAACTTATCCCGAATACGGCAAATGGCTGGAGGAAAAATTTTTCCCCGGCCTTAAAGACGGCAGCAGAATAATAATTGCCGCAAAAGACGAAACGGGACGGCTTGCCGGCACAATACTGCTCAAAAAAACGGCGGAAGAAAAGAAAATCTGCTGCCTGTTTGTCAGGCAAGACTGCCGGGGACGCGGCATTGCCGGAAAACTGATGCAAGAGAGCCTTGAGGTTTTGCAGACGGACAAGCCTCTGCTCAGTATTGCGGAAAAAAATTATCCGCAAATGCAAAAACTTCTCAGCCTGCACCATTTTAAATTTTCTTACCGCAAAAACGACGCATACACGACGAACGGAACAGAATACTATTTTAACAACGAAGCCACGGAAATTTTGAAAAAAGAAGTTTTATCGCCGCTATTGGCGAGAGCACGGCAACGACACGAATCTCTGCGGTAAAAGAACGGGAAAGCAACAGCCAATATCACGAAAACTGTCCGGGCTTTACGGAAATTCCGGTATTAGAGAATTGCTATGGGAAAGCGACGACGAAAATACCGATGACGAAAATACCGATGACGAAAATTACAAATCGTCCCACTCGACAATATGGTCTTCCAATTCGTCTTCAGACACTTCTGTTTCGCTGACGACACGCCCCTTTATCGTGGTTTTGACCGGGGATGGCGCTTTTTCAAACAACTCGCGGTAGGCGCAGGTCTTCGGCATCCATGCCAGTTTGTCCACATTGTCCGGCGACAGTCTGAGGCAGGAAGGCACGAGTTCACAGCGTTTGTCATATACCGAGCAGCACATCTTTTCTTCGTCAAAATAGCGGCAGACGACATCTGTATAGTAAATGCCGCCGGTGTCTTCGTCTTCAAGCTTTATCAGGCAGCATTTGCCACAACGGCGGCAGATATTTTCCCATTCGGACGGAGAATATTTTTTCATCTTCCTATCCCCTTCGTTCCGGCAGCCGGTCATCCGGCGACAGGTTGCTGAAACGCGCGTATTCGCCGTTCCAGAACAGCTTGACGGTTCCGGTGGAGCCGTGGCGGTGCTTGCCGATTATCACCTCGCCGAGGTTGGCGGTTTCACGGTCGCGCTGCTGCCATTCTTCGGTGCGTTTGGCAAAATGTTCGTCGGTTTCGCCGGTATTGCGTTTCGGTTCGGCGTTGTGAATGTAATAATTTTCGCGGAAAACAAACATCACGATATCGGCATCTTGCTCAATAGACCCGGATTCACGCAAGTCGGACATTAACGGCCGCTTGTCATCACGCTGTTCCAGGCCGCGGTTCAACTGGGAAAGGGCAATAACCGGAACTTTCAATTCCTTGGCAAGAATTTTCAGGCCGCGGGAGATTTCGGAAACCTCCTGCACACGGTTGCCTTCGCTCTTCTTGTCGCCTGAACCGCTGATGAGCTGAATATAGTCAATCACTATCAGGCCGAGGCCGTTGGTGCGTTTCAGACGGCGGGCGCGGGTACGAATCGTATTGATATTGATACCGGGCGTATCGTCAATATACAACGGCAGCTTCTGATATTCGCGAACAGCAGTTGCAATGCGGTTAAACTCGCCCAGTTCCATATCGCCGGTACGAAGCTTGTGCCCCGGCGTATCGGTTATGCTGGAAAGGATACGCGCTGCCAGCTGTTCGGCAGACATTTCCAGCGAAAATATCGCCACGCCTTTGTCGTGCGGATCCATCTTGTCGTTATTGCGCATAAACTCGGCAACATTATAGGCGATATTCATCGCCAGCGCCGACTTACCCATCGCCGGACGGCCGGCAAGAATTATCAGGTCAGAATCGTTCAAACCGCCCATACGGTAGTCCAAGTCGTTCAACCCGGTGGACAGGCCCGACACTTTGCCTTCCTTTTCGTAAGCTTTTTGAATCATCTGCAGGGTCGAGTTCAGCGTGGTACCGAAATCCTGAAAGCCTTTCTGCCCGTCGCCGTGCATTGCCAAATCAAACAGCCTTTTTTCCGCTTTTTCTATCTGGGCGGCGGTCGTTTCGTCCAGCGTTTCGCTCATCGCTTCGCTGGCAATGTCGTAACCGGTGGAAATCAGCTCACGGCGCAGATATTTGTCATAGACGAACTGGGCATAATATTCCACGTTGGTCAACGGAGAAGAGGACTCGGAAAGCTTTATCAGATAAGCGATGCCGCCGACGTCGTTTAAGGTGCCTTCCTGCTCAAAATAGTTTTTCAGCGTGATGACGTCGGCAACGTGTCCTTTTTGAATCAGGCGCGCCATAACGTCAAAAACCTTGACGTGAATCGGATCGGAGAAGTGTTCGGCACGGAGAAATTCCGACACTTTTTCATAAGCCTTGTTATTTGCCAAAAGCGCGCCGAGCAGAGCCTGTTCGGCCTCTATGTTGCGCGGCAGGCGCGTTACGTCCAGTTCTTCCATGGTTATATGAATCCTTCTTTTATGCCTTTATCCCGGGTACCTTCCGGCGTTGCGGCGCCGTTCCCCTGTTATGGGTTATGAAACAAAGCGACGAGAAATGCACGCATAAACGCAAAACCGCTGTGGATATGTGGATAAACCGGCTATCCTCTTTTATTTTAAGGAGCTTAATGCTACAAGAAGTCAGTTTTCTGTTTTAGGAGAAGAAAGTGAAACACAGAATTTTAGTTGCGGGCGGCGCCGGCTATATCGGCAGCCACGTGCAAAAGCAACTGTTGGAAGACGGTTTTGAGGTTGCGGTCTTTGACGACCTTTCCAGCGGCGACAGGAAAAATATTCTTCCCGGCGCAGCATTTATCGAGGGAAATATTCTGGACAAGGCGGCCTTGAACGCGGCGATGCGGCAGGAAATTGACGGCGTGGTGCATCTGGCGGCAAAGAAGGCCGTCGGCGAATCGATGGTCAAACCTGAGCTGTATGCCGAAAACAATATTTCCGGCTCAATCAACATTCTCAACGCGATGGCCGAAAACGGCGTAAAGCACATCGTCTTTTCGTCGTCGGCGGCGGTTTACGGCATGCCGGAGTATGTCCCCATCGATGAGGATCACCGGATTGCCCCCATCAATTATTACGGCTACACCAAAGTCGCCATTGAGGAAAATATGCGCTGGTATGCCCGGCTCGGCAAACTCAATTACGCGGCGCTGCGCTATTTTAACGCCGTGGGGTATGCCGCGGACAAGTCCATTACCGGGAAAGAAAGAAACCCGCAGAACCTGATGCCGATTATTATGGAAGCCGCAACCGGAAAACGGGAAAAGTTTTCAATTTTCGGCAACGATTACGATACGCCGGACGGAACCTGCATCCGGGATTATGTTCATGTTTCCGACCTGGCGCGGGCGCATACGCTGGCGCTGAAAAAACTGATGTGCGGCGGAGCGTCTTTTGCAGTCAACCTCGGCACGGGCAAGGGAACCAGCGTCAAAGAAATTGTCGATGCGGCGGAAAAGGTCATCGGCAGAAAGCTGAACTATGGCTATGCGCCGCGCCGCGCCGGAGATCCAGCCGTTTTGACGGCAAAGGCGGACAGAGCCGGGGAAATTCTCGGCTGGGTGCCGGAATACACGGATATAGAGGAGATTATCCGCACGGTATGGAATCTGGAGATTTAAGCCGGCGGCACAAACCAGTTCCCGGACAACCGGAGTCGTCGGCTGTGTTGTGCTGCAAGCCATAACGCCCAATTCAGCACGGCAATGTTTTATTATAATGTAACGGATAACAATGTAACGGAATTTGAATTATGTTAGAAAAAATACAATATCTTTTCACTCACCACGCGGTTTTGTCGCAGGAACTGATGTGGGTCTGCTTCGGAATTGCGGTTGTGGTTCTGCTGTTTCTGGACTTATGTGTCTTTAACCGCAAAAATGAAGTTCCCAGTTTTGCGCATACGCTTTGGGTCTGCATCGCCTATATCGGCGCGGGGCTTCTGTTCGGCGTTTTTGTCTGGTATGAAGAAGGCACTAATAAGGCTATGGAATATTTTACCGGCTTTTTGGTCGAGAAGAGCCTGTCAATGGACAATATCTTCGTGATGTCGATTATCTTTACCAGCATCGGCGTTCCGCGCATTTACCAGCACCGCGTCTTGTTCTGGGGTATTCTCGGCGCGATTGTCATGCGGGCTCTGCTTATCGGCGTCGGCGAAGCGCTGATTAAAAACTTCCACTGGGTTTTATACGTCTTTTCGGCATTTCTGGTTTATACGGGCGTTAAAATGGCTTTGCACAGCGCCAAAAAAGAAACCGAAAACGATGAAGACAATATTAAAAACAGCGCCGTTTACCGCTTTGTGGAAAAGTATTTTCCGGTTACGCACGAGATCGACGGGCCGCATTTTGTTACCCGCAAAAACGGCAAACATTATATTACGCCGCTGTTTTTTGCCCTGATTACAATTGAGCTGATGGACGTTGTTTTTGCCTTGGACAGCATTCCGGCGATATTCCTTCTGACCGATGACGTATTCATCGTCTATACCAGCAACATTTTCGCCATTTTAGGGCTTCGGGCACTGTATTTTCTGCTGGAAGCCGCGGTGCACCGGTTTGTCTATCTCAAACAGGCACTGTCTATCGTCCTGATTTTCATCGGGCTTAAGATATTCCTGCCGAAAATAGGCATCGAGCTTGAAACATGGCATTCGCTGACTGTTACGTTTTCCCTGCTTTTCGGCAGCATTATCCTGTCGCTGTTTAAGGAAAAGAAAACTGCCGGCGGCAAGGCTGGCGTATAGCCTGGCCAATGCAGAAGGTACGGATGATGGCAGGGGAAAAGCGGCAGATGACAAGCGGCAGCAAAGCTGTAAAAACAGCTGCCGTAACTTCTGCCGCGCCTCAAAATTTCGAAAAAAATCCGGCTCAGCCCCACAGGCAAGAGATTGGCCCGGCTGCGATTTACAAAGCAGCCTGCATCTATCTGTCCCTGCCGCTGTTTATTTTTCTCGGCGGCTGGCTGGACGGCGGCTTGGCGGCTTTGTTTCTGCTGCTGACAGCAACGGCTTTTTACAAAATGTACACCGGCATTTCCTGTCAGACGCATCTTGACGCTTCCACCCAGACATCTGCAGACATTTCCCGTAAAACGAATGCCGGCATTTCCGCTGACGAAGCTGTAAACATCCCCTCCCCCTTGGGAATCGGCAGAGGAACTGCGCTCGGACTGCTGGCACTGGCTGCCGGATGGTGTTTTTTTGCCGGAATCGGCTATTTCTATTACCAGTCGTTCGATTACCATTTCCGTAATGCGGTTTTTCGGGATTTAATCAGTTACGACTGGCCGGTTTTTTATGACAAAGCAGATACACCACTGGTCTATTATATGGGGTTTTGGCTGGTTCCGGCCGCTCTTGCAAAGCTCAGCGCTCCACTGATACAAAACGCCTATATCAATTTTTTGGCGGCAAATATATATTTATACATTTATGCGGTTATCGGAACAGCTTTGATTTTTATGCTGCTGGCAGCAGCAGCCAAAGCACGCGGCCGGAAACAGGTTTTGGCCGCAGCATTGGCTTTCGTTTTATTTTCGGGGCTGGACATTATCGGCATTATCTTTTTCCGGACGCAGCCGCAGCCTTTTGCCTATCACCTTGACTGGTGGGCGACGTTTATCCAATATTCTTCCTTTTCTACCGGAATGTTCTGGGTCTTTAACCAGTTTATCCCGACCGCACTGCTGACGCTTCTTATCTTCAACGGGCGCAATATCCGCCATTTCGGCTTTTTGATTGCTCTGGCGTTGTTTTTTGCCCCCTATCCGGCGGCAGGAATCGGTATTTTTATGATTGCTTATGCCGGAAAAGAACTGTTGCAAAGCAAATGCAGAAAGCGGTTTATCGCCGAAGAAATCTTCTCCGTTCCCAATATCGTCGGCGTTTTCTGGCTGCTGCCGCTTTTGGTGCTCTATTTTATGACCAATACCGAGGGAATGGACAAGCTATGGTATGTTTTTGACTACACAACCCCGCTGCGGCTGATTATCTTTATGATTTTGGAATTTTTGCTTTATGCTGCAATCTTGGCACCGAGTTACTGCCGCAGCGTGTTTTTTACAACTGCCGTCCTGTCGCTCTGCCTTATCCCTTTTTTCCGGCTTGACGAACAGAACAATTTTTGTATGCGGGCTTCAATTCCGGCTCTCATCATCTTGAGCGTATACGTTATCCGTTTTCTTCTACATTGTTTTCATAACCGGCGAGGCATTATCTCCGGCGTGCTGCTAATTCTGCTTCTGGCTGTCGGCAGCGCAACGCCGCTTACGGAATTCTACCGCGGCATTCATTATACCCGAAAAGCCGGACGCCTTGCGCTGACTGCCGATGAAATTTACACTCTGAACAAACCCTTTGTCCGGATGCCTGTCTTTGGGTGGAGCGCGAACCATCAGTTTACGGCAAAGAACTACAGGACGGACATATTCTGGCAGTTTCTGGCGACAAAAAACCGGACGGAACAATAAGGCGGGCACGTTCCGCTTGCTGCGACAGAGGCTTGCCGAACTATCCGCGATGTTTATTTTGGGCTTATAAGTCTTAAAAAATATTTGACTTTGCCTATATATCATAGATATTGGGAAAAGGTTTAGTTTATAGGGGAAAAAGATGTTGGCATTCCTAATTTTATTATTAACGGCGGCGGGAACCAAAGCGTTTGCAAACCCGGCTTGCGCCGTTTGTACGGTGGCTGTCGGCGCTTCACTGGAGATTGCCCGGCGCATGGGCGTTGACGACGGGGTTGTCGGCGTCTGGTCGGGAGCGTTTCTGCTTTTGCTCGGCTATTGGACGCTGAAGTGGATGGATAAGAAAGGCTGGAACTTTCCGGGGCGGGACTTTACGATTCTGGCTGCTTCGGTGGCAATGATCGGCTTTATTTATATTTCGCATCTGGTTTATACGCCGAAGCCGATTTTGTTTTTGTATATTGACCCATTTTTGTTTGCGACAATCTGTGGCGCGCTGGTTCTGCATTATTCTTCGGCGTTTTATCAGTGGATGAAACGCAAAAACGGCGGACATGCGCACTTTCCGTTTGAGAAAGTTGCTGTACCAGTAGCCGCACTTGCTTTGACGTCTTGGCTTTTCGCCTATTTGCAGCTCTGTGCGCCGGCGCTGCCTGACTTAAGCAACATTTAACGGGTTAAACAAGACAGGGCAAATTGAAGGCACCAAAACAGAGAACTGCAACAAAGGAGAAACAAAGATGAAAAAAGCGGAAAACGTCAAAGAATTCGTGGAACGAATTGACGCGACGAAGAAAGTTAATCCGAAAGACCTGTCATCGGACCAGGATTTGACGATTGCGATTATGAACCTGATTTCGATTGAGGAACATCTGGTCTTTTCCGGCGCAAAAACCGGCAAAACGTCTTTTTACGACTTAATCGAAGACGTGCGCGAAACCCGCAAAAAACTGATGATGAAGATTATTCCGTCGTACGAGGGAGAAGTCTGGTGTATCTCCAAACACCTGCTGGCCTCATCCATGCGGCTGATGGAAGTCGGCACCAAGCAGCAGAGCCTCGGCAACAAAGAACAGGCGTACGACCTGTTTAACAAGGCGTATGACCTGTATTGCCTGTTCTGGGGACTGAATATGAATATGCTGAGCGTGGATGACGTCAAATGGGTGAAAGACAGCGCGGAAGACGTCAAAAGAATCAGCGAGAAAGTTGCAGCGGCAGTACCTGCGGAAACGGGAACGGAAACTGTCCGTGAAGCAGCGGAAGCCATAGAAACCGGAGAAACGGGAAAGGGCGAGCCGCAGACTGCGTTTGCCAAGATGAAAGCTTTTGTCCGCAAGGCTGTCGACTGCTGCATTGAGTAAGACGACGGAAAATTATTGCTGTTCATAACAAACATCCCCGAAAACCAAGCTCCGGGGATGTGTTGTGTATAATGAAATGAGTGGTTTTAATAAGAACTGACGAAACTTTTTCGTGCTGCGAGAAGCGGCGCTGCCAATTCTTTTGCGTTATGCTCCTTTTCCTTAGCCGTAATGAATTTATTCATCTCAGCCTTAAAAAATTTAACGCCTTTGTTTTTGTTAATCTGCTGATATTTGTCAGCCGCCATGTTAACGCAATCCTGATGCGAGGTTCGCAGCCCCTGCCCCGCGTTAAATTTCGCAACCTGTGCATTTAGAGCAACGACCAAATCATTGTCCCGCACATTTTGCAGGCGGTTTTTCAGGGTATCTTTATCCATTGTTTTGTCCAACAATTCAAAGATATCTTGTGACGAACGGCACCCTTCCAGCGAGGCGACAAACTCTTTTCCGTTCAGTTCTTTCTTAACTTCCTTGCTCATGGCCAGCTCCTCCTATAATAATTTTCTTCTGTTTATATTTGGAGTATAGCAGAATTTTGTCCGCTTGGCAAGGGATTTTGTTACCAAAATGTCATATTTTTAACGGCTGGGGGTTAAAAAATATCTTGACAGCATTTTCAAAGGTGAGAGGAGGCTTTTCAGTGGTTGCGGGTCAAAAAATATCTTGACAGCATTTTCAGGTTTGCGGCGGCAGAACCGAACGGAATCAGCAGCGTTTCTGCTTCATCTATAAGATTTCCGGCAATCCTGCGGGCTTTTTCCACGCCGTAAATGCTGACAAAATTCAGCTTGTGCTGCGCCTTGTCTTTTTTCAGCGTTTTGCCGACCAGCTTTTCATCGCCTTCAACATCAAGTATGTCGTCGGTTATCTGGAATGCGATTCCCAGATTGCGGGAAAAGCGTACCAGCGTTTCGCGTTCGGCGGCAGACGCTCCGCCAAGAACGGCGCCGGCTTCGCACGGATACCGCAGCAGGCAGCCGGTTTTTAACTCTTCCGTATGGCGGATAATGGCTTCGGGATTGGCAAAATCCTGATGAGAATCGGTGTACAAATCCAAAACCTGTCCGGAAATCATCCCGTTAAACGCACCGGCGGCACGCGACAACAGAAGCGTCAGTTCAACTTTTTTCGCATCGGAAACCGGCGCCGTGTTCAGAATTTCAAACGCGTAAGTCAGCAGCCCGTCGCCGGCAAGTATCGCCGTCGCTTCGTCAAAAGCCCGATGACAGGTCGGCTTACCGCGGCGCAGGTCGTCGTTATCCATCGCCGGCAAATCGTCATGTATCAGGGAATAGGTGTGAAGCATTTCCAACGACGCGGCAACAGGAAACGCCGTTTCATAATCCATGCCGAACAACCCGGCCGTTTCATGCAGCAAAAACGGGCGCAGACGCTTGCCGCCATTCAGAATACTATAACGCATCGCAGCAACAGCCTTCTGTTCCGGAGCTTCGGATACAGGAAAATAAGTTTCGAGTTTTTGATTAAACTTTCGGGTATAAACGGATAAAACGGTTTCAATTTCAGTCATGGCAGTTCCGATAACAGTTACGATTTCAAGCATTTTCCCTTTTTATTATGAGAAGAGAATGTTTTCCTGACGAGAGAAGCGGCGAATCTATCAACCCTCCGCATTATCCAACGGTACCGTGGACAAAGTGCCGTCTTTGCCGATTTCGATTTTTTCCACTTTCAGGGCGGCGGCGGCAAGCCGGTCGGAACAAAGCTTTTTCAGCGCAACGGCCTTTTCATAGGCAGCGACGGCGTCGTCCAGCTTTATGCGTCCGCTTTCCAGTTCGCGAACAATGGATTCAAGCTTTGCCAGAGCATCCTCAAAGCTCATATTTTGCAGTTCGGCGGCAGGATCGGACACGGTATTTTCCGCACCGGCAGTTTCCGTATTTTTCATTTCTTCCGTCATATTTCATCTCCTTATTGATTGATAGCTTCCGGCCATAAAACCGCCGTCAACGATAATGTCCTGCCCGCTGATAAACGTATTTCCCGGGTTGCCCAGGAAAAATACGGTACGGGCGATATCTTCCGGTTCGGCCAAACGGTTAATTGCCGTTTTGGCGGCAAGTTCGGCACGCTTGGCCTCGTTATTGTTATTTTGAAACATCTGCGTATTGACAAAACCGGGCGACACGGTGTTGCATAACACGTTATACGGCCCGTATTCCAATGCCAGAGTCTTTACCAGTCCGACCAGTGCGTGCTTGGAACTGGCATACGCCGCACGCCCTTCGCGGGAAATTGATGCGTACAGCGAACCGATGCCGACGATATAACCGCCGTGTTCCTTAAAATACGCATCGTTGGCTTTGACGATTTCCAGTAGCGATATATAATTGACATACTGGGTTTTCATAAACTCTTCCAACGGAATTTCGGCAGCGGGCAGCGGACGGTTATAGCCGGCGCAGTGAATGATGACGTCAAATTCGGACCGGTGCGACGAAAACCAGTCGTGTATCGCCGACATATCCGACAAGTCCAGTTCCGTACTGCGGGGAGCGACGACTTCGTAGCCGCTGTGCAGATAAAGTTCCTTTATTGCGCCGCCGATACCGCCGCCGGCTCCGGTTATAAATGCCCGCATACCGTCTCCTTTCAGAGTTTTATCAGTTCAATCTGCTTATTCGGCAAATCCTTGACACCGACGCCCAAAACCGCCAGCCGGTCGCGGATTTCATCCGACTTCGCCCAGTCTTTCGCCGCGCGCGCCGCTGCCCTTTGTTCCAGCAAAGCGGCTATTTCCGGCGTTACTTCCACAGTCTGAGCCTGTTTGGGGGCAACATCTTTCAGAAATAAGTGCAATACGCCGTCAACGTGCATTAAAAACGCCAGGCGGAGCGCTGCCGATTTGCTGTTGTCCTTCACAACGCTCCACATATAGGAAAGCGCCACCGGGGTTTTCAAATCGTCAAACAAATAGCCGTCAAACTCTCCGACCAGCTGCGCCAGCGCCTTTTCTTCTTCCGATGACAAATTCTTGGCACCGGCTTCGGCTTTGAAAGAGGCAACATAGTCGGCCAGGTTTTCATACGCTTTTTTGGCGGCATCCATCGCCTCGTCGGAGAAAATTGCCGAACTGCGATAATGCGACGTCAGGCAGAAATATTTATAATGTACCGGAAGCCACCCCTTTTCCTTCAGCGTATCCAGTGTCAGGAAACCGCCTTTGGACTTGCTCATCTTGCCGGACTTGTTGTTCAGAAATTCCATGTGCACCCAGAAATTCACCCATTCATGACCGAGGTGCGCTTCACTCTGGGCAATCTCATTTTCGTGGTGAACCGGAATATGGTCTATGCCGCCGCAATGGATATCTATGCGTTCGCCGAGATATTTGGTCGACATGGCGGAACATTCAATGTGCCACCCCGGATAACCCCTGCCCCACGGGCTGTCCCATTGCAAAATCTGATTCTCAAACTTGGAGGACGTGAACCATAACACGAAATCCGATGGATTACGCTTGTTCAAATCCTGCTCGGTACGGGCGCCGTGTTTCAAATCTTCGCGGTTTTGGCCGGAAAGGCAGCCGTATTTGGGAAACTTTGCCGTGTCAAAATAAACGTTGCCATTGGAAATATAAGCAAATCCCTTGTCTTCCAAATCTTTGACAAAGTTAATCATCTCCTGTATATGTTCGGTTGCCCGGCAGACGACCGTCGGACGGGCAAGCCCCAGTTCAGCGGTATGGCGGAAGAAAGCATCCTCATACATTCTGGCTATTTCAAGAACACTCTTTTTTTCGCGTTCGGCCGCAACCTGCATTTTGTCTTCGCCCTCGTCGCCGTCGCTCGTCAGATGCCCGACGTCGGTTACATTCATCACATGTTTGACTTTGTAGCCGGCCAGTTTCAGCGTATTCACCAGCAAATCTTCAAAAATATAAGTGCGGAGATTGCCGATATGCGCATAATTATATACGGTCGGGCCACAGCAATACATCGTTACCAACGGCGGATTTAAGGGTTTAAACTCATCCTTGCTGCGGGTCCGGGTATTGTATAAATATACGCTCATTATCATCATCCTTATGTTTTAAGTTAAAAAAAGAGGCAGTCTTGCGCAGCTGCCTCGTTTGTTTTTTCCAGCTGAAACCAGCTCCGGCAGCAGGGCTTAGGAGTTGCAGCAACAACAGAAGCTGATTACAGTTACGGTCAACATTTTCCTCTTTATTCCTTTCAGGCGAATTTGAACGATTTCAGCAGCTCTGACAAGCAGAAGCCGAGAAAACGGTTCGCTGTTGGTGTTTTAGTTTGACCTGTTTTAGCGGCCTTGTCAAGCCCCTATTCCCAACATTGCGCAATTTTGTCGGTTTGTGTATTTTGTTGCGCAGTGCATTCGGTGAGCCCGAACTTTAAGCAAAACTGCATATTTGCAGGAACCAGGGTTTCCTTTTTTTAAGCCAGAAGACGCTGCAATTCGCCAAGCCCAGGCTCGTCGGTCAGGTCAATTTTCAGAGCTGACACGGTTATGCTGTCTTTAATGGCGGCACAATCGTCAGGGTAACGCCCCGCAGCGGGAACGCCCTCGAGCGAATCGGCTTTCAGGCGGCCATTCTCTATCGTGCCGGGCGTAAACCGGCGGCTGCCGTGGCGGCAAACGGTTATCCCTTTCAGCTGTTCAAACGGCACATTGGGAAAATTGATGTTAATCAACGTATCAGCGCCGAAAGTCCCGCGGCAAATTTTTTGCAGCAGGCCGGGAAGATATTTTTCCGCCATCTGCCAGTTGACAACTTCCGCGCCGTCTACCAGCTGCGACACGGCTATTGACGGTATGCCGTGCAAAATCCCTTCTACCGCAACGCCGATTGTGCCGGAATAGGTTATGTCATCGGCAATGTTGCGGCCGTTGTTTATGCCTGAAATAATCAAATCCGGTTTTTTATCTGCCAATATCATATTCAAGGCGATACGGACACAGTCGCTCGGCGTACCGTCGACGGCATAATGCCGTTCGGAAACTTTAACAATGTCATTGGGAAACGCATCTACCGAACTGTGCCCCTGCATGCTGCGCAGCTTATCTGACGTGATGGCGTGGCTGGCACCGCTCTTTTCGTTTTTCGGTGCGACAATCCAAACGTCACTGCTCAGTTTTAGCAATTCCTGTTCCAAAAGTTTGATGCCGCGCGCATCTATGCCGTCATCGTTAGACAGCAGAATCCGGCAACGGCTTAAGTCGTCAAGCGGTTTAAAGTGCATCTATGTTATCTCCCTTGATGGTTATCCAAAAACATCGGCATTGTCGACGGAATGTTCCGTTCGATTAAACGGCTGTAAAGCGCACCCTGCATAAAGTCTGCCAGAATTTTCTTTTCCCGGCCGTTAATGCCGACTTTTTGAATTGCATCGCTGATTATACTTAATTCATTAACCAAACGGTCGATTTCCGCCGGATTCAGAGGGCTGCGTTCTCTGCGGCGCGCTATGTGGGGCACAGCCTCTATGTTTGTAAACGGAATTTCGCGGTTATCGCGGTCGACCATCTTCAGACTGACATTTTCCCCACGACCAATCATCCCCACGATTTCGTTAATATTCTGGCGGGTGCCGGCGGAAATGGCACGATGAACCTCCGGACGAACCATCCGGGGAATGTCAAAATTTCCATCCGGATTATTCAGGTTGTTGGCACGGGCTTTAAAATGGCGGGTGAAGTTGCTTAAAAAGCACAATTCTTCGCCGGCATTAATATAGACGACATTCAGCCTGTAGCCTTTGTTCAGAAAAAGCGCTTTCAGGGAATTTTCCGGCGAAGACTGGATATCCAACGCAGGCGCGCTGATTAAAACGCTCTGCCCGTTGGCCGCTGCGCCCATCATCAACCGGTCTTTAATAGCACCGGGTATCTGCCCAAAATAGTCGGCAACCAGCGGATTCTCTTTGCTCTTTTCTACCATACGGCTGTCAAAACGGCGAAAATCGTCATAGTCAATTTTTAATATCGTTCCGGGATAGCGCGCGAGAATGTCTTCTTCCACCAGCGTTTTGCCCGACCCGGGATACCCCAAAACCAGTTCGACATGCGGGTGTTTGTCGGCCGGAACGGATGCCAGCCGGTGTCCGACAACGTTGCCGATAATCTTTTCAGCCTTATCGGACGGAATTTTTTTGACATCATTTTTACCGAATTTCGGATAACTGTTCAACGGGGCATTATTTATTACATACAAAATATTGTGGTATGCTTCAAGCAAGTCGGCTTGTCTGCTCATTGTCTGTCCTTTCTTATTGTTTTTGTCTTATGCCTTTTAAATAACCTTTTTTTAATTTTTGTCAAATTATTTATCCGATTATTCCCTTGCATAATTAACAAAAAAAACAATTTTTCCGCTTGCATTTTTGGCAGCGGCAGGCTAAATTTTACCGGTTTAATAATTTTTATTCATATCATTAATTTACATTTATGGTTTATCTTACATTTATTCGCTACGCCGAGGTAAAAGCCGACGGCTGTATTTCCGTTAAAGATGCCAAGATGCTGTTTCTTCTGGCAAAAAACATCGTTGAAAAATTCGGCAAGCCGCAAATGCTTTATGCCGCGGGAGACGACGGGGGACTGCAGTCTGCTCGAATAGCCAACCTTGCCTGTACGGCACACGGCATCCATGAAAGTTCGGCTCTGAACAATAAGGCACCGATACAAGATACCCGGGCTTTTATTGATATTGCCGTAGCAGAAGCCGGAAAAATCCAAGCCCGGCATATTGTCCTGATTTGCTCGCACAGCGCATTCAACCGCCTGCTGCACCAAAGCCCCGCTTTTGGCAACAGCTATACGCTCTGCGCTTCGGACTGGGAAAAATTTTTGGACAATTATGTCAAAATATGGTCGCCGTTTGATTTGGACTGCGAACATCCCGACGAGGCAAGAAAGATGGCTGACCGAATTTTCAACATTCCATGCAGTACAGACGAGTCTATGCTCATCGAAAGGACGCTGGCCGCATACTGCGCCATTTAGCATTTTGCCGCCCGTAACCGGAATTTGCGGCAAAATTATTGCAATTTATTGCCGGAACCTATCTGTGGGCACTCCGCGCATTTCTCCAAATCCCTGCCATACCTTTACCGGGCGGCAGGGATTTTTGCATTGCGCAGCGCTCCGAATATATTCAAGCCGCAATACGGCGTTTGTTTTCTTTGACTTTCAAGTGAAAGAGGTAACATTTTTCGCAACGGGAAGATTTAAGAACTTTCATAATTGGAATTCCCAAAAAACAGATGTTTTTCCGGGTAACGGCATATTTTGCGGGTATCAGGTCATTTACCGAAGCGAATGCCCGCGTATACAGGCGTGCCAGCTGGTATTCCGCCGTTGACGGCTTCTCTCGTGCCATACCGGCTGATGGCTCCTGCGGAGGCATATACCAAATTCCGGAAACTGCTGCTGCCCTTTTTAACTTTTTTAGGACAAGCGGCGTCCAGAACATATCGGCAAATTTTGTATCTTCTTTAAAAAACAACCCGTTTTCCAACAACGCCCGGCGCAGATAGATTTTATTCCCGACATAAGAATACTGCGGTATTCTCCATAAACGGGCTTTTTCTTTCAATGAAGACGTGAACCCGGTTGCGGCTATATTGACCAGGATATCCTCCCCAGCGGGATTTGACGTTTTAATGCCGCAGCCGGCAATTTCCGTACGCTTTTTGCTAGCAAAACGGTACAATTCCCTATAGAACCCGGGGGAAACTTTTGCTCCGGGTTCAAAAAAGGCCACATATTCGCCCCAGCTTTCTTCCAACCCGATGTTCATTGCCGCATATTTTTCGGTTCCGGGAGCCCTGACAAAACGCAGCCGTCCGTCTTGCATCATATCTTCAGGCAGAGATTGCAAACTATTCTCCCGGGAAAAAGATGCATTGAAGCAAGACACCTTTGGAGAAGCCGAGGACAAAGCAGATTGGCTAAAAAAAGAACTGCCCAAAGGAAATGCTTTTCGGGACGATGCGACGCACACCACTTCAATTTCCGAACCGTATTCATTTAGGATTTGCCGCAATTCGGGCCAGACAGCTCCGGCATTGCGGCTTAAGGGAACTATTATTGATACCTGCACCATTTTCACCTCCTCTGCCGAGTTGGATATAGGCATTTAAATACAGATAAAAAGAGGCTGCAAAAAAATATTCTCCTTCTAAGACCAAATAACGCGGTGAAGACGCCTTCCTATAAACAAATTCATTCTCAGGCGTTTATCTGGCGGACCAATTCGGCAACGTTGGTAATAAACAATTTTACGGAAATTGCCAAAAGCACCATACCGAAAAACTTTTTCATAACATAAATGGCGGCGCTGCTCAGATGTTTTTTGAAAAAACGCGACAGACGGATTGTTCCGTATATGGCAACGCAATCCAGCAAAACGGCAAGCAAAACATTTATATCGGCATACTGGGAACGGATGGCCAACAGCGCCGTCAGGGTTCCGGCGCCGACAAACAGAGGAAACACGACCGGGACAAACGTGGCATCGCCGGAAATGTCCGTACCTTCGCAGACCAGATTAATATCCAGTATCATTTCCAGACTGAACAGAAAGACTATCAGCGCACCGGCAATCGCAAACGAGGAAATGTCCAGCCCGAACAGTTTCAGAAACGCTTCGCCAGCATAAAAGAAGAACACCAGCAGCACCAGAGAATAGATAAATGCGCGGCGGGCGCTGATTTTTATCCCCTTGTTCTGCAGGTTTATCACTATAGGCAGATTGCCCGGGATATCCGTAATAGCCAACAGGACAACAAACGAGCTTAGCAATTCGCGTAAATTAAATTCCGATAAAAAATGCATTTTCCATCCTTTGTATTTTCATTTGGGTTATGCCCGGACGAGAACCGGGCAGGCAGCCGGGTTCTGCGACCACCGAACGGAAGCCGGGAGAGCAGCCGGAAGGCGGGGAACCGAAAGAGCTGTCGGACAGCATGGGCTGACTGCGGGCGGCCGGGTTCACGTTGTGCGGACGACAGGACGGGCAGTCGGTGCCGTGACCGCCAGACGGGAGCCGAGTTTGGCAGCCACGGGCTCAGATTTCATCCCAGCCTTCAACAGCCGTGCTTTGGTTATACGACGACACATTGGCTTCAAAGAAGTTGCCTTTTACGTTTCCCTCGCCATTGGTATCGGCAACTTTTTCCAGCTGCTTGTACGGGTTTTGGTCAAAGCCTTCATAACGCGGTTTCAGCCCCAGATCCTTCAGACGCTTGTTGGCAATGAACTTGGTGTACTCCTCAATCGTCTTTTCGGTAATGCCGATAATGTTACGGCCGATGATGTGGTTACTCCAGGCGATTTCCTGTTCAACCGCCTTGTCAAACATTGCATACACCTCGTCCAGATTGAAGAAACCGCTGTTCTCTTTCATTATTTCCTTAATAATATTGGCGAAAATGACGCAGTGGGTCAGCTCGTCGCGGTTAATGTACTTTATCTCGTCGGCTGTTCCAATCATCAGGCTGCGGGCGGCGAGATTGTAAAAGAAGTTAAAGCCGTTATAAAAATATACGCCCTCCAGCAGGTAATTGGCAATCAGCACGCGGGCAAAGTTGATGTCGCTTTTATTGTCAACAAAGTCCTGATAGATTTCAGCGATGTATTTGTTGCGTTCCAGCAAGACCTTGTCTTCACGCCATTTGTCATATATCTCGGCGCGTTTGGCGGCGGGAATGATACTCTCTATAATATAGGCGTAACTTTGCGAATGTACAGCCTCCTGATAAGTCTGAATCGCCAGAATCAGGTTGACTTCCGCAGCGGTGATGTATTCGCTGATGTTCGGCAGATTGTTGGTCTGGATACTGTCCAGAAAAACCAGAAACGACAGGATGCCGTCATAAGCCGCTTTTTCCGAGGCGGTCAGCTCCTCATAGGCGCGCTTGTCATCAAACAACGAAACTTTTTCAGGAATCCAGAAGTTTTCCATCATCAGGCGGTAGACTTTGTTCGCCCACTGGTATTTGACGTTGTTCAGATTAAACAGGTTGGTGACGTTGCCGCCAATCATGCGGCGGTTGATGATTTCGTCATTTCCGTTAACGTTAAAAAGTTTTTTTCTCTGCATTTTTCTCTCCTATCCAGCGCAGCTGACGCATTCCGTCTTTTCCAGACTGGAACCGTCCTTTTGAATGGTGCGGGTGTAATAAAGGGTTTTGATGTCCTTTTTCCAGGCGCTCATTATCGTATTGTAAATGTCTTTGGCGCGAATGTTGCGGTTTAAGTTATACATCAGCTCAATGGAAATACCGGTATCAATCCACTTGTTAATGCGCGCCATAATGTCAACGACAGTTTCCTGACTGATGTTGCGGTTTTCCTGATAAAACCAGAACTTGTCGCGAATATACGGCGGGCAGTTCGGAATGGAGCCTTTGCCGTGGGTTTCCACAAAGAACTTGCTGTAAACCGGCAGCACCGACGCCGAGCATCCCTGTATCAGCGAAGAACTGGTATTGGGCGCAATCGCCGCTATCTGGCTGTTGCGAATGCCGTATTTCTGCAAATCGGCAAAGAGTTCGTTCCAAGCTTCGGGATATTTGGCATTTTTATTGAACCATATCTGATCGTGCCCCAAGATGATGCCCCTGCTCCAGTCCGACCCCTCATAAGCGCCGAACGTTCCCTTTTCTTTGGCCAGTTTAACGGAAGCGCGGATATTATACAGCGCAATTTTTTCAAACAACTCATCAACGTAATCCGCCGACAGAATATACGGGATATTGTTTTTGGCCAGCATATCGGCCAGCCCCATCGCACCGACGCCGATAGTGCGGTAGCGCTTGTTGTGCTCCTGACCTTCCAGCACCGGAACGCGGGTAAAGTCTATCGCATTGTCCAACAGGCGTACGGAAGTTTCGCAGACGCTCTCCAGCTCCGCATCCGACTCGATATTCGCCAGATTGATTGACACCAGATTGCAGACGTGAACCAGACCGCCCTCCGCGGTGCGGACGACCCTGCCGTTCTCCAAAACGTCTTCGCCAATATGGCTCGGGCGGACGTTACTGTGCGACTCGGTACAAAGGTTGGTGCCGACAATAACACCGTCATGCTTGTTGGGATTGTAGCGGTTCAGCGTATCCTTAAACGCGATATACGGCATACCGGTTTCTATCTGCGAACGCATAATTTTTTTCAGCAACTCTTTGGCCGGATAAAACTTAAACAGTTCCAATTTGCCAAACGAGGCTTCCAGGTACAGCTGATTGTAGGCTTTTTCAAATTCCTTTCCCCAGAGGTCTGCCAGCTCGATACCGTATTTGGTACGCACCTCGTGCGGGTCAACCATCAGCCAGTCTTCGTTGTTTTCCACCTTTTGCATAAACAAATCCGGCACAACCACCTGCGGGAAAATGTCATAGGCCTTCATGCGCTGGTCGCCGTTTTCGGTTCGCAGTTCCAGAAAATCCTCAATATCCAGATGCCACATATCCAGCGAAACGGTTACGGCGCCCTTGCGTTTGCCCTGCTGGTTGACGGCCACTGCGGTATCATTCAAAATACGAATCCACGGGATAACACCGCCGGAGGAATTCTTTATCCCCTTGATGCGGGCGCCTTTGGCACGGACGCGGGAAATGTTCACCCCTACCCCGCCGCCGAATTTGGAAATCGATGACACCTGGTCTATGACATAAAAAATCGACTCGCGCGTGTCTTCCATTGCGGTGATGAAGCAAGAACTGAGATTACCGTTCGGACGGCGCAGGTTCATCAAAAGCGGCGTACCGAGCGAGATTTTGCGGTCAGCCAGTTTTTCGTAAGTATCCTTAACTTTGGCCATACGCGCGGCTTTGTCTTCGTCCTGTTCTATCAGCAGCGCAATGGACAGGAACATATCCTGCGGCAATTCAACAATTTTATCGCCGTATTCACAGAGATAGCGTTTCAGCAGCAGATTGGCACCGGCATAGTCATAAACGAAGTCAAAATCGGGATTAATAAAGGACGCAGCTTCGGCAATTTCCTCCGTCGTATATTTTTCCGCAATTACAGTGCTGTATATTCCGTTATTGACAGCGTACTTTAGAAACGACACATAATCATACGGCGGTTCGTTCTTCGGCATATTCCGGGCAAGGGAAACCTGTTTGTACAATGCAAGCATCTTCAGCCGGCCGGCAACGTTCTTCCATTCCGGCTCTTCAACCGACGTCAGGCTTAAAACGTTCATCGTCAGAGCATTAAACAAGTCTGCTGTCGTCATACCGTCTTTTATATATTCATCCAGATTCAACAGCGGCTTTTGCGAATCCAGCGGAAAGCCCCGGCAGACATCCGTCAGCAGCTTTTGAAGTTTAAAAATTGAAAATTCCTGCACGGCGCCGCCGCGTTTTATCAGGTTAAGTGCCATATCATTCCCTCTTTTGCTTTTGTTATTATCCGCCTGCAGTATACGGAGAGGTTTTGATGCTGTAAAGAGAGGGAAAAAGTTATGCTAAAGATTTTTACGGATACACCAGTTCAAGACCGCCGATGTAAGGTTTTTCCCAAATTTCCGTCATTTCTTTCCTTGTTTTATTCAACAGATAAAACTGATTTTCCCCTTGTTCCTGCGGTATTTTCAGGTCTTTCGGAACATATATCCGGACGGCATTTGCACCGTTCAGCCCTTCGGGCAGCTTATCCATCTGCTCCCACATCAGGTAAGATTTTTTGCGGCAGCGATATTGTGCAGGAACATTGCCGCAATATATATATGTTCCGTTATTTTTGCAGGCATATTGCTGCGGCAGTTCCGCACAAGGCCAAGGCTCTTTACCGCTTAAATCTTCCGGGTAGCGAGACTGCGGATTTTTTACCGTTTCAGTAACTACTACGTTATCTCTTTTCAGGTAACGAGCTAGGCTTCGGTTTAATTCCAGCAGGTTACCGTATTCCACTTGTTGATCCAGCCCATCCTGCCCTGTCAGCAAAGGCAGAGGAATTCCCAACCCAATAGTTTTATCCGGCATAAATTCATAGGCCTGATTATCCAGCCGTTCCCCGATAGCATAGCTTTTATCCCATAAATAGTATTTACGTTCATTTCCCTCTAAAAGTCCAAGCTTTCTGGCTTTGCGGCGCAATTCATCCCCCTCGATATAATTATTCAGACAATGTCCCGTATCGGCAAACATATTATCCGACACGCCTCTGATCATCTGATTGTGAGAACCTCCTGCCAAAACTGCCTGAACTTCTGTCTGCGGCGTTATATGCAAATTCCAGACGACCGGATTGTAGGCACTCAAAATCAGTACAATTTTTTTCTGCGGACGATTAATCCAAAGGTCTATTTTTCGGGCACTTTTGCGGTTATCTATCTTAAATTCCGCCAAAAACCTTGAGCCGCGTGCTTGGACTGCATATATCTCCTGAGCTTCGGGAAAATCTGGAAGCTCGCACCCTTGCGGCAATGGTTCTTTTTGATATTCCTGCTGATATTCCCTGTTCTGCAAATATTCCAGCCGAGCTTTATAGTTTGCAAAAATACAACTGAGTGTTGTACACTCCCTTGCCGCCTGAATTGTGTTAAAATCGTGGCGGGCAAGATCATAGGCATCGTTTTCATAACCAATCTCTTTTATAGCCTGAGCTAAAAGTTCGTTTCCCTGCTGTTCCATTTGCGACAGTTCATTATTCTGACAAACAACTTGTTTAAAAATATCATCCGTGTTACGGCAGGATGTGGTACTTTTCAGCCCCAACTCGGTTGTCGTCTTATTCAAATAATAAAACTCGCTGTGCCCCGGATTTTCGGGAGCAACCAAATCTTTAGGAATATACAGTTCAATAGCAACGGCTCCGCCCAATCCCTCCGGCAGACTGTCAATCTGTTCTGTCATCAGAAAACTCATGCAGCTATAATCCATAACGCCGCGGGAACAATCGGAATAACGCAGATGAAACGGTTTTACGACACCTTTTTTCTCATGCTCAGGATTATGGCTCTGATATGGGAAAAACCATAGATCTGATTTTAGGAATTTTTCCTTCAATGTCTTGTTTAACGGCAAAAGCTTTCCTTCACCAACCAGTTGCCGGATACCGGCGCGATCCGGCAACCTATCGGTTAACTTTTCGGACGGTTTCAGCAAACCTTTCATCACTTCCGCAATTTCAGCTTTTTTACGATACAATTCACGAAGACAGCTTTGAGTTTTGCATTGCTCATGGGCTTTAATAAACGAATTCTCATATTCTGATATTTTTGCCAAATTATGACGAATATCTTGATCTTTGCAGGCAGCTATGTCTGTCAACAATTCAGTATCACGGCAATCCAACGCTTTTGCCGTTTCCACCAGAAACAGATGAATAAAAAAGATAAATATTAAAATTCGTTTCATCGCCCCCACCTTTTTACCTATTCATATTACTTAAATTTGATAGTTGCATAACATGTGTCATAAGTCAAATGATTTATATAACTTTATTCTACGCATACCATTTATTCAAAAATTTTTAACAATAGAAAAAAATGCTTGCTTTTATATTTTTTTAGTATAAAAGTACTTTTGTTCGTTTATGCGGACATTTTTTACTATAATGTTGGGGTGTCGCCAAGTGGTAAGGCATCGGCTTTTGGTGCCGACATTCGTTGGTTCGAATCCAGCCACCCCAGCCAAGCAAAATGAGAAGCCATTGATTTTCAATGGCTTTTTTCTTTAGAAAAAGCCTTCAAATGTCGGAAAATGCCCTTTTGTAACATCTGAGACAGTTGGGTGAGACAGTCATGGCCTTAAAACAAAATCATTTGGAACGCAGGAATCACACCTATTATTTCCGCTATTGGATACCAAAATCACTCCAACCTTTCTTCAAAAAAACGCACGTTAGGTATTCTTTAAACACTAATGATTACAATATAGCCATCCTGCTATTGAAGCGAGAAACTTTTAAGTTTGATACGTTAATCAATGATTTGGAACGGCTGCTGATGGAAATAAAAAACAACAAACTCATTCTTTCCGATGACGATATCGAAAATATCGTTGCCAGCCGCATTAAAGAGATTCAAAACAAATTAGACGATTCTTATTTTCAAATTAAAAATAATCAGCTCTCGGTACATGAGCTTGATATCACCATGCTCAGCCGCTCGGATTATGAACATTCCGATAATTATGGTTCTTATGAAGATTTTAAGGATGAGCAAGTTGTCAGCTTTGTAAAGAAATATATCACTTCGCTCAAACAAAACAAACGTATTCCCCCTTCGGTATTTGATTTCTTAAAACGAACCGTCAAAAAGAATGCAGTTGAACCTGAGCCCAATCAAAGACCGGAATGGTTGGATAAGCTGGAAAATCATTTGGCTCTGGCCGATGATTATGCTTTGAACAGAGCCAATGCCATTCAAACTGACAACCGCAATTTCTACATTCCGGCAGTCATTGAGCGTTGCTTAAGTTATATAGAAGAAGAAAGAACAGCCAACACCGTTCGTTCGCCGCAAATTAAAACACATTGGAAGACTCTGTTTGAAAAATTCAGAGAATATAAGAAAAATGTCAAAGGAACCGGCGATAACACTTTATATCAAGATGAAACCTGTCTGGATGTGGTGTTCAGCTTGGTTAATAAGAAATATGTTGAAAATTTAACCGCTAAAGACTGTGATACGATTTCAACCAAAATCTATTATGTCCCACGCGGTTGGAAGAAGATGAGTGCTTCCAAACACAAAAAGCTGACCGATATGCTTTTGCCCGAGATTGGTGATAAGACCATGTCCACCACCACGGTCAAACGCTACTTACGTGTATTCAAAGAATTTTTAACCTACGCTCAGAGAAAAGGTTATGTCAGTGCGGCCTTAAACGTTCAGATAGAAATTCCGGTCAAAGATAGCCGCCAAAGTTATGACCGCTTTACCAAAGCCGAGTTATTGAAGATATTTAATCCTGAATATTATCCTTATCCGGAAGATGAAAACTTTGCCTATCGCTACTATATTCCGCTAATGGCCTTATACAGCGGTGCTCGTCTGAACGAATTATGCCAACTTTATTGCGATGACATCAAAAAAGAAAACAATATTTATTATATGATTTTTACAGACGAACGTCCCGACCAACATTTGAAAAATAAGGTTTCTAAAAGAATTGTACCGATTCATCCCAAAATTATTGAAATGGGCTTTTTAGATTATTTGCTTTCGGTGAAATCCAAACGCAAACAACGCGTATTTTATCAGCTTACTTACGCTCAATACAATCACTATGCTGATAAAATGTCCAAATGGTTTGGCAGATATTTGGAAAGCATAGGTATCAGCGGCAAAAGAAAAGTCTTTCACAGCTTTCGCCATACGGTAAAGCCGGAACTCCGCGATGCCAATGTCGGCAGAGAATATCAAAACGCTATTTGCGGATGGGAAGGTATTGATACCGGTGAAAGAGTATATGGCAGCAATTTCCCGATTGAAATCCTTTATAACGAAATCTGCAAATTGCAATATCCGTATTTGGATGAAAACTTAAAGAAAATCAAAGCCCGCGTCCCCTCACCCCGCCAAAGACTAAGAATGCGTCTTTATGGAGATAAAGCGTAGATGATATTTTTCTTTAGAAATTACAATCCTTAGATTTATTCATTTGCATTATTAAATTCTATTTGATAACCTGACCTCTATATAAGGAGGTCATCATGAAAAAAACAATCTTTACACTAATGCTATTTGTATCCGCTTGTTCTAATATCTCACAAGTTGGTATTCTTGGTAACGTTAACAATTCCGAACGCAATAAAGCTTGTATGGACATGACTCAATTTAAGGTCTTGCAAGTTGTTGAAGATGGTCATGCTTTGGCTTTTGAATGTAATGATGGCGATTACTGTTATAATAATACTGTAGTATTATTAACTCCGCAAAAAGGTATTGATTACTATGACGATATGATTGTTGGCCTTCCTGATGAAAAATGTGCAATTCAAGATGGTGTTTATAGATATGAAACGAAAAATAAAAGTATCAAAACAGTTCCTGTAATTAGGTACGACTATGAATATGCCCCCAAAGATGATGCTGAACAAGAAAAACGCCTTTATGAAACAATGAACGAATTGCGTGATGGCTGTAAAGCTTCTATGGCTCAAGATAAGAAAACCAATAATGAAAAATCAATGAAAAAATGCGATTGCTTCATTGATAGTTTCATTACTACATATCAAGAAATAACTACAAAAGTTTATACCGATAACGAAAAGAATAATGTTATTAAAAATATGCTAAAAAATGCTGAGAAAAAATGTGGTACAACTCCAGACTATCTAAAATAATGCTATTGGAATCATAAGGATTGAACAATGGCCTATTATGCAAAAGAAATTCATTTTCCTGAACTAGGATTAACACTATACCCTAAAATCGAAACGATTATGACTCATACGCAATCAATTTTTGAATTTTATGATGCTAAAGCTTTTTACATTGGCGTTGTGAAAGAAAACTTAAAAGAATTCTATAAAGATACTTCAAATACTCGTAAAGCTATAAATGCATGTATTTCATTATATCATTTAGCTGATTGGTACTGGGTAAATGATAAGAACAAAAGAGAAAAACAGAAAGAAATTCCTCACAGCCTAGCATTATCTGATATTGCAAATGGTTCAAAACATTTTAATCCACAAAAGCATTATCAGTCTGGCAAAATTGAAGGCACGGATATACCGGTGACATTGACGTTGAATAGTGGTAATGAAATTATTAAGATTGAAGATATGTTAAAAGAAATTGAAAGATATTGGGATAGCAAAATATACTAAATGTTAAAGAACATACCTTTTTTAACATTTTCTTTGAAAAGCTTGAAATCGTTAGGGATTTTATTTGAGGCTCTAGGGTGGCAAGGTAAAAATGTTAAACTTTATTAGTTTTGATAACTTTTCTTAACATTTTGTCCTTTTGTTTGATTTGGTATCAATTCATTCAAGAAGCTTATTATTCCCTAACGACCCTAGTTTTAATTTTTGAAATTTTGATTTTTTCAATTTTACTCAAAAGAAAAAGCCTTACAAAAAATGTAAGGCTTTTTTACTTGGAGTTAATTTGCTATCACACTCTTGCATTTTCAACCGCGTTTGCGAGCATGTGTTCATTATAATTAAAATATCTTTGCGTGGTTGAGATGTTTTTATGATTAGCCAGCTTTTGCACCAAACAGATATTCACGCCGGAATTTACCAATTTTGATACAAACAAATGTCGGCCGAGGTGGCTTGCTCCTTTTATGCTGAATTTGCGATAAACGGAACTAAACAAACGGCTGATACTCACGCGATTGTAGGGTTTGTTTTGCTTTTGCGATGTAAATAAATAGCTCTCTTGGTTCAAATTGCTTCGTGTTTGTTGCAGATACTTCAAATATTCGGCAAATTCCTTCTTAATCTGCGAGTTCAAATAGTAGGAACATTTATTTTTGCCTTTGTTCTTGTCATAATCTAGGCAAATGGCGTCTTTGACTTTCAGGGTTTCGGTATAAACATCCTTAACCTGAAGATAACAAAAATTGATAGAACGCATGCCGTTCAGCGAGCATAAAAACATCATCCGGATTTGTTCAGCGTGTTTCATTCCGCTGATATAGGTCAAAATATCTTTAATTTTCTTATCATCTACAAAAACGTCATTTACCATTGATTTTACTCTTTTTAACTTATTTATACTCATTTTGAAAGGAGACATAATAATATTGAAAGGAAATCCTAGTTTTTAATGATGGCTTGATAAAACACTTTATAACTTAAACCTTGGGTCAAAATTCCCACACCTCCTTGGCATAGCCAACCGTTTTGAAGTGCCGTATTCACATATTCAATCAGATTATCCAAGCTTTCCGAACACAAAACATCATATTTCATTTTAAATAACTCCTAGTATTCATAAGCATACATCACGGTTAAAACACGGTTCGTCTGACTAGGGTCAGCTGCATTCGGCGAAGCAAATTCAAAATTGCAGTCATAATAATCAATCTTCCAAAAAATCTTTTCACCCTTGAAGCTAAACGCTCCGAAATCCTTTTCGCCGTAGGGATTGTTTTCTTCACTGAAATCCTTAAAATGCCGAACCTTGTTCAAAATGACTTCAATATCATCAAAACGGTTGGCTCTAATTCCGGGCGTTAAAACAAAAGTCCCCAGAGATGGATTGGCTCTGAAATCATCATTGAGCTTGGCGATTGCGGCGATATTATTCATGCTCGCTTTCCTCTAACAATCTAACACAAAGATATTCGGTCATACCTTCTTGTTCGGCGGCATAATCCCAAACCGAAAGGCCGCGATTATTCTTTATGTCGGCATCAGCTCCGTTATCAATCATAAAGTCCAAAATCCGAATTCGCATTAAAGCTTGGGGATGACGAACCACATATATAAAAGAAGTATTGCCGAACTTATCACGAGCGTTAATATCTGCTCCGGCTTCAAGCAAAACAGCCAGAGTTTGCGGCGAACTACGTTTAACCGCGGCAATCATAAAAGGTGTTTCTCCGTTGCGATTGTGAGATTTAACATCACCGCCGGCTTGAATAAAAGCCTTGATAATATCGGGTTCATAAAACTCTTTGCACGCCCACATAAACGGCGTCCAACCGTGTTTGTTATAGGGCTCATTAACATCAAAACCTTGCTTTAAGATAGATTTGATACGTTCAAAATCCATATCATAAAGTGCTTTCATCAATATATTTTCTTCATTAACCATCTGTTTTTCCATGAATTGTTTTAAAAAGATGGTCCCCGGGGTAGCATTCAAAAATGCTAAAGTCAAGCACTTTTTATAACATTTTTCGTATTATCTTATTGATTCTGAATGATTTTATTTTAAATTCAACGGGTTGATTTATAAAGCTCCTTTTTTTCTAGCCCTCTCAATTAGGCTTTTATATCTTCCTCCACAATTTTCCAATCTTGCAAAATGTCGGCTCCACTCGTGTAAAAATATTCTTTCTTCTTGGTATAATTTATTTTTACTTAAAATTATGGCTATTCTCCATGCATAATACGGTAAAGGAGCATCACCCCTGTGTATATAATTTTCAAATCCATGTTTAATAATTTCTACATTTGTATCTAATTCATTGTTAATTATTTTTAGATATGCTTTAAATTCTTTTTCATTTTTATTTAAAAATTCATATTCTCCAGAGGCTTCTCCATAGGTTATATTTTCCTGCAGCATTTTTTCTATTATTTTCTTTTCTCGATCTTTGTCTTGTTGCCATAGCTTTGTTAATTCTTCTTCACTATAAATAGGAGTAGCTTTCATAAAATCTATTAGTTGATAAAATTTTTGTAAAGGAATTGAAATATTTGATATATCGTTCTGATTTTCATTTATTGTTATTAAATGTCCATTTTTATAATGTTCTACTTTAATGATTTTTCCATTTTTGTAAAATTCTTTTATCTTAACGCATCCTTGTTTATCATATGTAATGTGTTCGCCCTCAGCTTGTCCATCCTTATAAAAACCTTCAGCTTTTAATACCCCATTTTCATAATAATTTTTTGTTATTCCTTCTAGAATATTATTTTTATAAGATGATTCTATTTTAATCTTGCCATTTTTGTAATATTTTTTTATTATTCCTTCAATTTTTCCATCTTTAAAATTGCCATCGCTTTTAAGTTCGCCACTCGGATAATAATTTCTTACATACCCTTCAGGTCTTCCATTATGACAATATGCTTCTGCCTTTAGAACGCCATTTTCGTAAAAATTTCTAGAAAATCCTTCCGCGATATCATTTTGGCACATGATTTCTTCTTTAATATTTCCTGTTTTATAAAAATTTTTTCTTATACCTTCTTGCTTATCATTTATGTAAAACACTTCATTTTTTAACTTTCCATTTTTGTAAAATGTTTGAGCTAATCCTTGTCTGGTACCATATACATAGGTTATTTTAGAGTGGATTTCGCCTGTAATGTAATATGTTTTAACAATTCCATGTATTTTTCCTTCATCATATGGAATCTCCATATTTAAATTCCCATTAAAACCATATTTTCGACATACCTTGGTCACTTCATCATATTCATTAAGCATTTCATTAGTAAAATATAATTCATAATTGTTATCGTCAAAATCTTCCATTAAAAATTCATACGCTTCGTGTATTTCTATAAATTTGGAATATCCGTTTAAAGTATCTTGGTTTGTGTCAGGATGATATATTTTTGCTAATTTTTTGTAAGCCTTTTTTATTTCCTCTTTTGTCGCATGCTTTTCTAAACCTAGAACATTGTAGTATTTAATATATTTTGTATCCATTGCAGTACTCTATCTTTCTTTTATTAAATTACTCTCTTTGATACTATATCATATATTGCAAATTCTTAAATATTTTAATACTGAAGATATAATCAAAAGTGAATCTATGCCAAAGATTTAGATTTGCTTTAATTCTTCAATCAGTTCAATGATTGTCATATCAGAGGCTTGAAGCTTGGAAACGGAAACCGGTGTCGGTTTGTGTTCATCATAAATCGGACTACCGGTGCGGCGAACAAATATCGCCGAGCTAATTTGTTTGCCGAATGTCGGCGTATATTTGTTGGCAAAACCTTGTTCTTTGCTCCAATATCTTGATGTATTGCTTCCTGAAAGCGGACTTCCGGTTATACAATAAAAATAGGTATCTTCTTGTTTCCATGGCGTGTGTTGCCACAAAAGCAACAATTCTCCCAAACACAAAGAGAAAGTAGGAATATATAAGGCAAAAACCCCGCTGCCTTGAATATGAATGTTGTAATATTTGGGATTGGATAAGATTAAATCTTGATGTCGTTGCAATAAGTCTAAGTTATCAAACAATGCTTGCAACACTTCTTTATCAGGCGTGGCCGCCTGAACATAAAATCTGGCTGTCATTATATTTCTCCTGTTTAGTCCGTTTGGTTAAAGTGGGACAAGTTGGCATAAATTCACTTTGAAGGGGATTATGTTAAATAATCCCCCGAATGTCAAGTCTTCTCAATTTTTGTAAAGCACCGCTCCGTTATCCAGCAATAGGTTGGCAATATCAAGCTCTATTCGCTCCAAGGCTAAGGTTAAGGCGGTTTCGCCTTGGATATTGAGCCAATTCACATCAACACCTTTATCTATCAACATTTGGATGGTTTGTAATTTGGTATCATCTTCCATATTTTCGTTCAAAATAACGGACATAATAGCATTATATCCGAATATATCGGTTCTATTGACTTCGCTTCCCTCGGCAATCAGGAAATCAAGCGGCTCTTTTTCCATGCAGAAATAGCAAGCCACTAAAAATAAACTGGCTCTACGGCGATTGATTGAGGCATTTAGATTAAAATTGTTGGATTTAATCAATTTTTTCAACTCACTGACCGAATTGATATCAATATTACCTTCGCTCTCAAAATTATACGGCGGATTAACCGGTGTATTCTTTAATCTCTCTTCTATTTGTTTGATTTTTTCTTGCACTTCTGCCATTTCTTCAATGGTAATAAATTTAGAATAAGTTTTATCTTCGGGATTATAGATTAACATTTTCACTCCTTGTCTGTTTTCTTACAAGGATATTTATCGGAAATAAAACCTATTTTGCGATTTGGCAAAAACAAACCTTTGACTAGATAAATACCTATGTAGCTGATGGCTATGTTTCAATTATAAACACGAATTGTCTGGGTTGAGGTGTGATGTGCGAGCATGACACCCCTTTTTGTTGGGCGGCACATGGCGGACGGCTTTCTGATTTCCTTTTAATTCCCGGATGATTAAATCACCCCTCAGAGGTTTGTTTTGTTTAATTTGAGAGCTATTTTAAGCTAAGAAAAAAGAAAGCTATTTTAATTCCGGTTCTATTATAATAGTTCTTTTTTATATCTATTATAATACTATTATAGAGGGTAAATTTTGCTCTAAAATCCTTGTCTGATAAGGGTTTGAGCAATTTGATAAGGAAATATAGCTTTCCGATAGTGGAAATAACGGTTTCCGGTGCTGGCAATATAGACTTCCAAAAGTGGAAATATAGATTTCCGTTTTTGAATTTCCGAAAATAACCGTTTCCGCAAGCTTTATAAGTGGAAATAACGATTTCCGCCTCTGATTTTGTTCAATTTAAAATATCGTATTCTCCACAAATAAATATTTTCAGGACAAAAGTTTATAAGGAGAAAACATGAGCAAAAGTAAAGCTACATTATCTATTACCGAACGTCTGTTATTGGACTTCATCAAATACAAAACAAACAACAATCATAAATTTTTTATGGGGAATGATAAAATCGCCATGGCCTTAGGATTAACGGTAAATTCCGCTAAAGTAATGATAAACAGCCTTATCCGCGAGGGATATCTTATCAAATCAATGGATACCCACGGCCGCAGAATATTAGAATTATCCGACAAACCATACCTAACCATCGCTTGCGTTGATTTAAGCAACGTTGATAAACGCATTATATTGCAAGAAGCCCTGAACTTTCAACGAGACGCCGAATACTACCAAAAACAATACGAATTTGAAAAAGCACGAGCCGACAGACTTCTTGCCGAACTCACACAGATAAAGCTGAAAAAATATTATAATATTTAATCTAAACTCGCGGGATCCAAATCATTTTTAATTAAATGAACTAGCTTATCAATACATTCTTTTAATTCACTTTCTGTATATTTTTCATTTAATGTATTTTCTGGATGATGAATTGAGTTTCTTACATAAGTAGGAAGAGTGCTATCAATAACTTCTGATTCTCTTCTTTTCCATTTTTTTTCTATTGAAAATCCCTTCGACACTAAGTAAGCATCAGTTTTCTTAATGTCTTTATCTGCTTGAATGTATCCGTATAATTCGTTAAAAAATTCAACTGTTGGCATTCCATATGTAAAATAGTTTATTTCACCCCAGGTTTTTCCCCAAGGAAACAAACTTGAATCATTATGTGAATTTCTACAAATTAAATTTGTAGTATCATCATGGCATTCTTTGAACATATAGGGCGAATGTGTTGAAAATAAGACCATTATATTTTCTTTTAACGATAGCTTTTTAAAATAATCTAACAATTGTTTTTGCAATATAGGGTGTAAATGCAATTCCGGCTCATCAATAAGAATAACTATATTTTCTTTTGATAATGAAGCAAGCGTTTCTAAAAATACAAGAGCAACAATCATTTCTATTCCTGAACCAAGCTTAGATACGGGTAAATCCTGATTATGCTCTCTATTTGTTAAAAAAGCAGAATTAAATGGAGTATTTTGATTAAGAAAAGCAATGTTTATTGGAGCTAGGGAAAAATAATCATTCAGCTTACTGTTTAAAGCACCTATACTTTTTTCCCAATTTTTTTATCTATATGTTCTAATATTGTTCTCTCTAACTGTTCTTTATCTTCATAATATGTATTTTGGGCATTACCATTTAGTTGATTAAGAAATCGCCAATTGAAATCATCAAACACTGATGTTATAGAAGAATTAAATCCCTTACCTAATTGTTTATCTCTCTCTTTATTAAAATAAAAACATCTAATAGGTAAATCATTCAAAGCATCTTTTGCTTGTAATAACGTAACCGTCAGTTCTTTTCCTGATGCATCTCTTACATTCCATCCTTTTCCATCTTTTACACTTGTATAATCCGGAATTAGACAATGATAGTGTACAAATCCACTATTAAATGCTTTCTTTAATCCAACAGAAGAATCTCTTTTTTTTATGCTTAAATGTATTCTGTTAAATGGAATTTGTTTCATTTGATAACCATATTGCAAATTTATCAAAATGTTTTCTGTAAAATAAATTTCAATCAATATGGGAGAAGATGTATTATTATAAAAATCTTCATAACTAACATGACTTTGAGCATAAGCAGGAGAAAAAGCATAATATATTGCTTCTAAAAGGGTTGTTTTGGAGGTTCCATTATTGCCTATAATAATATTTAATTTTTTTAAATCAAAGACTTCATTTTCAATTCCTCTGAAATTTTGAATTTTAATATAATCAATTTGTATCATAATTTTACCTTATTCCATAGATTTGATTTTTGATTCGATAAATTCGATCTCTTCTTCTGTAAATCCGTATTTCTTATATAATTGTTTATCAATATCATGTATTGACATATTCCAATCAATATCACTTTTATCTGTAAAATCTTGAAGCGGAACAAATTGATAGACTATTTGGTAAATATTTTGTGATACTTTTAATATACCCACCATAAATCTTAAAAATTTTGTACTCATATATTTTTGTAAATTTAATGCTTCCTTTTGTGTTTTAAATTGCCCAAAAGGAAGTAAAGAGTCTGTACATATTGAATCTGGTTCTGCAACAAATGATTTTCCTATAATAGCAACCTTTTTATCGTCTGTTAATAGTCCAGCTCCCCCATTTGCTTTTGATGATATAACTTTCCAAGATTTTATACTTTCTCTGTTTTTCGTTACTTTTTCCTTCTCAATATATCTTACTTCTTCGTGAGCACAATATACCTTAAGGCTTCCTTCGAAATATTCGGAAGATGAAATTTTATCTAATTCTTCTTTCTTTCCCATTACTCCATAAGCATTTCTTCCGGCAGTAATTGTATCAAAAGATATAAAATCCTTTCTATTTTTAACCTTTTCTAAAATACTTACAATATCATTCATAGAAATAATATAATCAACCCCATCCTCAAATAGAGGACGTTTCTTAATTAGTCTTTTATCTTTGATAATTTCATAAAATTCAACTAAGCCATTATATTCTTTATTGTATAAAAAATAATTTACACTTCCAATATCTACACCTGGAAATACATCTTTATCATCTCTGTAATAAAATATTTTCTCAAAATGATTATTATTTTTTGCAAAATCTCTTAATTTTATAAACGACCCATCCTGTGCTTTGCCTGAAAACCAACGTGATGGGGTGATTAAAGAAACATACTTATTGCTTAAAGCAACAGCCCCTTCTACAAAATATGGAAATAATTGCTTGCTTAAAGATTTATTACCATCTCCACCTATAGTTTCTTGATATGGTGGATTGCCGACCACTGCATCAAACGTAATATGCCCTTTATCTTCTTTATTCCAATACTTATTGGATAACACTTTTTCTTTAAACTGTTTTTGTTTATTACTCATTTGATTTATTAAATCCTGAAAATAATGTGCATTTATGTTAATATTGTTATATCCCACCAATGTTCTTTTTGTAATGTATTTCGCCATTTTTGTTTTACATATTACAAAAATATTATTTTGAATGGTATCTTCCCAAAGTTTATTTTGCAACTCTTCTGTTAACTCTTCTTTCTTGAAGGCCTTACATTTTGTTTTAAAAATGCTATATGCTACATACAATGGATAAACTCCTGTTTTAGAGTTAATTTCTAGTATTTTGGCATTTGCCTTTGCTAACGTTTCTGACGTTACTACTCCATTATCAATAAATCTCGGGTCATTATCACATAATTCTTTATGTTCTTCATCATAAAAATCATATCCTCCCAAACAATCTCCCAAATGCATGTTTACAACCCGCCATGGTGTTAAAACTGTTTCTTTATCAGGATTTTTAAACTTTTTGAATAATGTCGTAATTTGTTTTATTCTATCTGTAATTGGTAATTTATCAGCTCCGTATACAATATTTCTTATTCTTCGGCTTGCTTGAACAAAGATATCTTCATCGTAGTATTTTATAAATTGTTGAAATAAATCTTTCGTGACACCTGATGGCATAAATTCATTCCATGAATCATCATCAACTTTATTGATAAGTTTCTCCATTGTAACATCATCATCAATCGGAATGTCTAGTCCATAAATTAACAATGGCATTCTAATGGATATTTGTCTTAATATCGAAATAGCTTTATTTCTACTATCTTTTTTCTTTCTCGCCTCTTCTAAAAGCTGTCTTTCCTCTTCTGTCAAATCTTTTTTTGGCTTTTTCTGTGCTTGTTTGATTTTTTCATATTCTTCATCTGTAAACCCTTGGTCATTTATATCGATTTCTTTAGTGTTACCTGTTGATTTAGATGTTCCAACTATATTTTTTAAGTTATTGAACTTTTCTATATCAAGCTCATCTAATTTCAATAATTCTTGATTGTATAAATTATTGTCATCAAAACCATTTTCTACAGCTCTTTCAGCATACGCTCTTTTTAATTGTTGCAAAAGAACATCTTGATTATATTTTTTCATTTCAGTACCACTGAATGATATAACAGGACAGAAATTCAAAAATTCTCTGAGAATTTCCTTATCTTTTTTATCTGTCTTACCCGCTTTTCCAGATACAGTAACAGCTTCTGCAACCATTTTCAATGTTCTATCAGGTGCAAAATCAAAGACATAGCATTTCTCTTTGATCATTCCATTTTTATTGCAGGGTGATTGCACTCTGAAGATTGTCTGTAAATAATTAGCCGCAGATGTTGAGAATGAACCTGCTAACATAAAAACCGCTGTCCATTCTGGAATTGTTACTCCAGTTGTCAATTTTCCACAAGATAAGGTAATTGTACATTCCCCATCGGGGCAGTCATTTATTGCGTTTTTTACACTCACCAACGCGTTTGAAGCTTCCTCCCCATCATTACCAGCCACATTGATAATATGAAATAGTCCATTTCCAAATATTGGATGTTTCTTCATGAGTTCTTTTAAAGCTTGTGCTTCCTTAACTCCAGGAACCATCCATAGAGTATGTTGAAAAAGATCTCTATATTCTTCTTTTGAGTATGGATAATTACTCTTTTCATCTTTTTTTGTGATCAAATCTAAAAATTTTTTAATATCACTTTCATAACAAAATGATCCATTATCATTAACTCTAAAAAATTCTCTAAAATTAAATGCTTTATCTTCTAATTCTACGTATGCATTTGTAGATAACAATTGTCCTAAATTATATGTATAAATATTCATTGATGGTAAATTTTCATACGGATTAGAATCTCCAAAGTGCTCTTTACTCCAATTGAGTTTAGCTCTTTGCTCCATAATGTAATCCCATGTATAAATTGCATCGTCTTCATAATTGCCTAATATATTAAAAGGAGTTCCTGATAGTGCTAAAAACTTTGAATTCTTTTTCACTATATGTTTAATAACATCCTCACCTAGTGCTGTTTGCGTTCCTTCGTGAGCTTCATCAACAATTACAAAATCCCATTGTGTATCAAAAACATCATCATTTTTATCAAACTTACCACCTGCTCGAGCTGAACCTCGTAAATCTTGTATAGAAGCAAAATAAACAAAATTAACTTTTTTATTTTCAAGAGAAGCTATGGTATCTCCTCTACTTCTTGACCCATAAACATACTTATCTTCTTCTCTAAAGAATATTTTTCCAAAATCATCATACCAACCATCGTCTACAACTGGTCTATGGGTCATTATTATGGTTCTTTTAAACTTCATTAAACGAACCACTTCCAATGCCGATAATGTTTTGCCAAATCTCATCTTGGCGTTCCATAGCATATTATTATGCTCTTTAAATTGAGCAATGGTATTTTTTATAGCTTTTTCTTGTTCTGGTCTAAAATCGATAGGTGTTCTTGTATCTATTTTAATACTTGATAAATTATTCCACCCATCTTTAACTGCCTTAATAGCGGATATTGCGGTTTTAAGATCAATTTGAAACCACTCTTTGCCATTAGAATCACCAAATTTTACTTTTTGAATTCCTGAGTTTTTTAAAACATTATGGACATCATAATCTCTAAACGCTTTTAAATTTTTATCCTCATCATTTTTAATAGCTAACTCTGTGTGTAATAATTCATATTTAATAGCAGCAGTTCTTGTATACTCATCGATTCTTTTTTTGGCTGCTTTATTTAACTCTGCACAATTAGGCCTAAGATCTTTTATTTTAGTTTTGGTTTCAATTGTTGCATCACCTATTTTTAACAACCCTTTATGAGCGTCATCACGAATTTCAAATATATAAATCAATTTTAGATTAAAGATAGATTCAAATATTTCACTCATTTTTATCCCTCTGTAATAAAGAGTTATATTTAATAACAGTATTTGTATTCCAATCTTTTACTAGACATTCTTGTCTTTTATCATCTTCAAATAGCCCCAATATCAATTGTTCTTGCATTGCCTTAACTGGAACGGTTCCTGTCAAACCATCCATTTGCCAAATATTCCAGGAAATAATATTTGCTATCTTTTTTAACTGATTTAATGTGGGAAAAATGTTGAATTTATATTTCATATTATCAATAAAGGTGTATAGGAGATTTTCTCTAGCTAACAGCAAATTATCTCCTTGATATTCATACCCATAAACACTTTTATAAGCCTTAACTGTCCATTTCATCCATGCATCCAATGTTTCAGTATTTTCATTGATTACACGCAATTTTCTATCCAACAAACCAACCCTATCAACGACATCTATTTTTTTTCCGGTAACAGTGTCATATCTACTAACCAAATACGGAGCTTCCCCACAAGTTATTTCAATTCTTTTGGATATTACATAATCTTTCCAAGTGTTTCCTTTTTGCTTTTTAAATTCAATTTTTTGATAATTTGTTATCCATGATTGTTCTATTTGAAAATTAAATATATCTTTACGACCAAACCATTGTTCATCAATTAAATTATTCTGAGCATTACAAACCCATGACGGTGTAAAAACCTCCGCTTTATCTTTTGTCCTAGCTCTTTTATTTTTTAGATTCTTACAAATTCTTGGCTGTATTATATCTTTATATTTGCCTGTAATTAAAGAAATTTTAATTTCACAATTTGCAGAATAGCACTTTCCATAACTGTCATATCCGGCAGTAGCCCACAAAATATTACGCTTTGTCGTTCTATCTTTTAACAAAATGTCTAATATAGATTTATGATAAATCAAAATATCATTTTCCTTAATATCTATATCATTACAACATTCTAGGCCCTGTGCTATATTTTTTAATATTTTTGTACAAGAAAATATCCCTTGCCTATTGAACTTAGCAAGAGTTGTATAATATGAATATGCTAAATTTTCTTGTATCACCTAATTTCCTTCAGTTAAATCTTATCTATTGTATCTTTATTTTGTGTATTAGTGCAATGATTTTTCTTAAATTACTCCACGATATTTTGCGATTTAAATATTACTTCCCTTCCATTTCCTTAGCAAGTTCGGAAACGAGTTTCCAGTTCTGGCTTTTGTAAGCTTCTAACAAGGGAAGATAGTAGCGAGAATTTTTGCCTTCTCCTATATATGGTATTCTTCTGACACCGCCGGCTTTGTCTTCTTTTCGCATGGCCAGCAAGGTTGTATAAGATATGCCTAAGAAGGCCGCGGTTTGTTTAATATTCAACCAATTTGAACGAGCGGCAATATCAAACGCATCTTTATTGATTTTGGCTTCAGCGGCCTCAATTCCAATATTTTTTTCATAAAATTCGGCTTCTCTGTCATATCCGTTTTTGTGCAAAGCCGCCGTAAAACTCTTAAATCCGTCTTTTGTGGCTTTATTCATAAACGGTGAGAAACTCAAATTTTTCCAAATCAATTTACTTCCTATTTCTGTATTCTTAAAACTTACGGTATTATAAAAAGTCAGATATTCAAAAACACTGTTACTCGGAACAACCGCATCGTCAAACACAAACTCGCCCTTAAACAAACTGTTGCGAATATCCAAATGATAAAGTGTTTCGGCTTTGGATTTATTAAATCCACTCATATCTAGCTTACTGTTTTCATTAAACAAACAACGCTCAATTTCTACCGGAATTGCTGTTTTAATATCTTGAAAGCTCAAAAGTCCGTTAATTACGCAGTTATTAAACTCTATCGGAGCTTCTGCTCCCTCTCCTTTAACACCAACATAAAAGTTGCCATCAAACACACAATCATAAAATCCGACACCAGCTTCAGGAATATCTATACCGCCATTTGTACCAAAACGGCAGTTTACAAAATAAAGTACACTGATATAAGGTGCTGACGTTGCCGCAAACAACGCTCCGGCAGAATTTATGTCACTGAAATCAAAATCCTTAAAGCAAAGTCCGATTAAACTTCCTTGCAAAAACGCTTTCACATTCTGTAAAGGGCGACCTTCCGGCATAGGCTCATTATCCGGAAACAATTTGTTAATCGCCGGCACGATATCTTCATCAAAACTATAATCATAGCGAATATACTCATTTTCTCTGCTATTAACATAGATTGATTCCTCGTGCGGAGACTGAAACAAACCTTGCCGTAAGTTAAAATGTGCCATAATTTACCTCTGAATACTTTATTCTGCTTAAAAAGACTACTACGGAATAGGTTTAATTTTATTTAACACTCAAAAATTGCGATTCCTTTACATCTAAAACAAAATATTTCCATTTTCTTACAAATCTTACAAAACTTTTTACCTTAAGAAATCTATCAATATCTATTGATATCTATTTAAAACTCACAAAGCATAAAATCGTTGAAAAACAATATGTTGACTTGTATTTTGTTTTGAGCCAATACTGTTCTTGTCAGGTAGCGATACCCATAGTTAACAAAATTACGAAAGGAAAAACGATGACTGTTGTAGCATATATCATAGCTTCTTTGGTAAAAGCTTACCGTCTTAAAAAAGAAGCCAAACACATGGAAAACATTGTCAGAGCCGCAGGCTTTGCATACTAGCTTAGGTTTATAAAACCAAAACCTTATTTAACCCATAAAAATCAACCGTTTTAACTCAAATGGCCTACAGGAAAGCCTGTTTGTCAAACAGAATTATTATGCTTTTTTAACTAATATTCATTTTTGAAAGGAAATTAAAATGCAAAACTTTTTGAACAAATACAATGCCGTAAAGCTTGAAAACACTCAAGATGAAGGCAAATTAACCCTTGATAGCAGCAAAAAGCGTATCTTAAAAATGCTTGATGAGAATATGAAACACATCAAAAACAACTCTTGGAACATTAAAAACCGTATGAACAAGTTGATTGTTGATACTGAAACTAATTCAATCTTCACTTTGCGTTTGGGCGGCAAGAAAATCATCAAATATTCCCTGTATCTCTTAAACGATCGTGAAAAGCTCAATTTCTTGTCTGATTTTTACGATAGCATTGTCAATAATGAGTTTGATACCGAGATTTTGAATTTCATATCTCAAGAACTTGAAAACTCACAAAAACGCAGAAAAGCTTCTTTGGAACGTCGTAAACTCAAAAAACAACAAGAGAAAGAAGAAGCAACCAAACGCACGATTGCCGCCGCCAGTTCCTTAATTGAAGAAACAATGTCGCAATCTCTGCCGCGTTATGCTCAGTTGTAGTTTCATACACAGATAAAAAAGGAGGCTTTTGCCTCCTTTTTTTACTTAATTATTTTGTAATTTATCTATAATTTGTTGTTTTTCTTCTTTTGTTGCTTTCAAAAAAGTAATATCTGGATCTAATTCAAATTTTAAACAATCTAAAATTTGAATTAACGTTTGCCCAATAAGACGAACTTTCTCAACATATTCTTCCGCCCATACTTTATCAAATATCCAATTATATTGGCCTTTATTCTCTGTAATCGGATGACGTAATGCTCCGTGCATATGAAAAACCTCATTCACTATATTGAAAAGTTCCATTTGTATCGGCGATAATTTTTCCTCGACCAACTTAGAAAATTTTGCTTTTTTTTGCTTTAATAACTCTTGTACTAGTTGCCAACTCATATCTGCCGTATTGATCACAAATATTCCTATTTCTCGGCTTGCGTCTAATGATAACATTGCTACTGCTTCTAACAGCATTTCATAATACAGCCATATTTGCTCAAATAAAAATGCTTTGTTTCTATAAAAATCAATATCGGTTGTTTCTGCAAATTCTTTTATTAACGATTTCGCAAAGTTGTTTTGAACTCTATGATTAAATTTTTTATTGTCCGTTTTAATAGCTATAAAATATTTTTTCGCTTTACTCATATGTTTTGCTGGATTTCCCTGACTGAGATTTTTTTGCATAACTTTATAAAACTGTTCTTTAATCTCATCAAACTCTTGATTAAAGGCTTCATTATCCGTCTTAAGCATTACTTCTCACCTTATTATAAATTACAATCTTCAATATATGTTTATTTTAATTATGCATCAATGCAAAATAAAAATTTGCACTTATCATTACCTCCTAAAAACAAAACATCCATTTTCCCGAACTATATAAAATCCTTCTTGACTATAGAAACCGGTGGGGTATGGTGGTTATAAATTGATTAAAAGGGTGAGACAGTTGGGTGTGTTTTAAAGTTCGGAAAAACCGCCCTTTAGCCTGAAAAAATGGCGTTTTTTCATTGACTTGGATTTTTGGGTTTTATGCCTTCCAGCCACCCCAGCCAGACTTGACAAGAGCCTATTTTAGTCAGTGCTAAAATAGGCTTTCTTATTGAAATATCTACATTTTTACCGTCCAATAAAATTTCCGAACAAAGTAATTTTAAAACCTGCTGTTTTTTGTCGTTGTTCAGAAAATTCCATATCTGGTCTGACATCAAAAGCAAGCCAGCCAAGTATTTGAGCGTTATTAGACCTTGCTTAGTCAGATGACTATAGTCGGTTAACCGCTCTTCCAGTTTTTTCTTATCCTGTCTGTACTCGGTTAGTTTTTTGGTATATAAATCCTGTGTAATACTGCCTTCCGTAAACAAGACTATCAACCGGCTTTCCTTTTCGGCAAAACCGGCAATCTGCCTGTCCAATGCTTTCTTGGCTTCTATTTCCATTTTATGGTCTTTGTAAATTTCTTCATCCAAACAGGCAACCAATTTCTCGACAACGGTTTTAGGCATGTTTTTAATGCCTCTCTCACTTTTTCAACCCCATTTTCCTCTCTCGTCCGATAGCCGCCGCATTGCGGATAATATTGCCCGCCGCTATACATTTCCCCGATATAAAAACGGTTGCTTAATATTCCGCGGATAGTTTGTTTATGAAGCTTCTTACTGGTTTTCATCTTAAGCCTCAAATCAGCGGCTTTCCGCGTTATCTGCTCAAGATTATAGGTGCCAATCGAAAATTCCTTAAACAACCGCGTAATGATGAAATGGTTACCCGGGCAATATTTATATTTTATTAACTATAATTCTGTAAATTCCGCTTATAAGCGGAGAACAGCCTGATGCTATGCGTTGCGGCAGTTTTTGAATATTGTTTAAGGAGAAATTTATGAAAAGAATCGGCATTATAGGAACGGGAATTTGGGGAACGGCGCTGGCTTTAACTGCTGCACGCGCCGGAAACGACGTTTTGTGCTGGGCACGCGAACAGGAAGTTGTCGACTCCGTCAACCAGAAGCACGTCAATAAAATGTTCCTGCCGGATATTCCCCTGCCTGATGCCATCAGAGCCTCTGCCGATATCGCCGATGTTTTCGCATTTGCCAAGGTTATTCTGCTGACAACTTCGGCACAATGGACACGTTTGATGCTGAAACAGATGAAATCCTATGTCAAAGAAGACACGGTTATCGTTTTATGCGCCAAAGGGATTGAAGTGGAAACGGGAAAGATGCTCTCGGAAGTATTGCAGGAAGAAATTCCTTATGCTACGGTTGCCATTTTGTCCGGTCCGGGGTTTGCAGTCGATGTTGCCAAACAGAAGCTGGCCTCCGTTACGATTGCCTGTGCTAAAGAGGGAATTGCCTCCGAACTTGCCAACATGCTCGGAACGCCTTATTTCCGCCCATATCTGACCGCTGACATGATTTCGCCGCAAATCGGCGGGAGCGTCAAAAACGTCATTGCCATCGCTTCGGGCGTTGTTGAAGGGGCTAAACTCGGCGACGGGGCGCGAGCGGCGCTGATTACACGCGGCTTTAACGAAATGGTACGGCTGTCCAAGGCTTTGGGCGGAACCTTGCGCACGATGATGGGGATGAGCGGCATGGGTGACCTCGTTTTGACGGCAAACTGTGCAACCTCCCGCAATTTCAGTTTCGGATATGAGGTCGGCGCCTGCGGCCACGCAGAGAAACTGCTGGAGGAAAATACGCGTACGGTAGAAGGAATTTATACGGCCAAAGCCGTTGTCAAACGTGCACATGAGCTGGGCATAGAAATGCCGATATGCGAAACGGTCAACAAAGTTCTGTTCAGCGGTTTATCTATAAATGAGGCTATGGACGAGCTGATGTCCCGTCCTTACAAAGAGGAAGGATTTTAATCTTTATGATTTTATGACTTTGCGGACTATACTTCTCATTTAGGGGGAACTGCTTATACCGAGCCTGTTGCTTTTCAGAAATTAAACTGAATGCCGATATTGATTTCCCACGGAAAACGGACGCTGCTGCCAAGCTGGGTTGACGCTTCAAAATAGGCGGAATTTGTCTCGTTCCACGCGGCGGCTATTCCCGCCCCCAATTCATAACGCAGCGAGGACGTATCTTCGGCAAAGATTTCGTCTGCCACGGTAACCGGACTTTTGCCGTCCCAATCGTGCATCAGGCTAAAGCGTCCGTAAGCATCAAAAACGGTTCCATCAGCCAAAACAAACTCTTTTCCTCCCGATACCCCGATACTGCCTCCCAAATAATCCGCAGCCGACGCACTGACCCGCGTATTAAAATTTGTCCGGTAATCTATTCCGTCTACGCGCATATAGTTCAGTCCCATATATGGTTCGACAAACCAGCTTTCGGCAATATCCCATCTCTTTCCGACAAAAGCCGAAACCTGCCATGCGTTTGCATCATACTTGCCGTTGACATCGGAACCCGAAGGCGTATAGCTTTTTATCTTCTGCGTGTGCCAGAAATACGTTCCGACAACATCTACAAACCAGTTATCTGCCGTACTCAGGGTTGAATATACTCCGAGGCTCTGCGTTTCGCCGTCGCCATGCCCGCCGCGGTCGTATTTCTGTCTTGAATCGCTTGTTCCGCCATACAGCCCCAACTGCAGGCCCTTTCCGCCATTATGCCAGATTTCACGGTCATAACCGATTTCCGCTCCATAAATTTTCATATTGCTTTTCGTCTGGTCTTTGTAGCGGAATTTAATTTCGCGGCCAATCCCCTTAATCCATAGTCCGTCATCTTTTCCGGTTCGTTTATGTTTCATGCGAAAACGGTTGTACAACGGATTAAGGTGCGTATAAAATAACGAGGCCAGCGAACTGTACGTATTTTTGGCAATCAGCGAACTGTCTGTATGTTCCTGCGTCCGATGCAGTACCCAGTCATCGCCGTCATGCTGCAGATTATATCTGAAAGCACCAACATCAACGGCGTTGCCAACCAAGTAAAAGTTATCCGCTGCCGACGACGTTTCGTCTATGAGCTTAAATTCTGCAGGCAGATTTCCGTCAGCACTGTAATCGTGCACAATCAGCCCGAAATTTCCGTTGTCGCCCCCGATATCCAAGTGATCGGCTTCATTTTGCGCCAAATTGCTGCTGATACTGAAAATGCCGCTGCCGTCGAGCTTATCTATCTGCAGCTGCGAAAAGCCCGGTTCCTTTATTATGGTTACCAAGGCATTTTTCAACTCTAAATCTGAAATATTGTTTGTTCCGGCGACATTTAGAATGCCATCGGTTATTTTTGTAATTCCGGACATAATTCCGCCCGAATGCAATACGATTAATCCGCCGTCGGCCTCCGTATTCCGCGAAATTCCGCCTGAGAATACAGTCTGTATGCCGCCATGGATTTTAGTATCCGAAGCAAGTCCGCCGGTTTCAATATTCTGCAGCCCGGCAAACAATTCCGTTCCATCGGCAGTGCCACGGACAATCTGAGTCCCGCCGATAATTCTGCTTTCCGCCGCCTGCCCGCCGTCGGCAACCTGTTGTACGCCGAAAAGGTTTACGGTACTTCCCGAGGCAATCCCCCCGTTTTCGACAATCTGGCTGCCTCCGATATAAATCCGGGCATTTTCGCTTTTCCCTTCCACATACTCTGTGCCCAGGCTGATGACGCTTGAAACGGCTTCTCCTCCTGATTTGATATAAGAGTTTCCGCCGTTTATGGACATTCCTGACGTTTTGCCGCCGTTTTGTATTTCTGCCTGACCTCCTTTTTTGATAACAGCACCGTTAATATCTCCGGCGACAGTAAGGCGGCCGCCATTTTCGATTACGGAGTTTTCTGCAGTTCCGCCGGCGTCAACCTGTTGTATCCCGGTACCTGATATAACTGCATTATGTACATATCCCTGCTCTTTTACAATCTGGATGCCGCCGGAAACAGCGCTTTCGCGGTCTGTACCAAAAACATTCTGAGTGCCGGAAACTATTTTGGCCTGCAGAGATGTTCCTCCGGATTCAACATTCATTGTCCCGCCGTTTAGCGTCGTATTGGCAGCAGTTCCTTCCCAACCGACAGTCTGTACACCGCCGGCATCTACTCTGGTATTCTCCGACGTTCCGTAAAATCCGACCTGCTGAATACCGTTTTCCGACACAACGGCATTTTCGGCACTGCCGCCGCCTTCTATAATCTGCTCCCCGCCGCTGACCCTGCCGTTGACGTCCCTCCCGTAAACATACTGAGTGCCGGATAAAACGGTCGTGTTTTGAGCAATGCCTTCTTCATCAACAGTCATTGTTCCTCCCGAAACCGTCGTCTTCTCTGCGGCTCCGCCGTCTTTAACCGTCATTTCACCGCCGTTTTGTACGGTTGTCGCCACGGCTTTGCCGGCAACTTCCTGCGTTCCCCGGCCGAAAACCGTTGTATCCTGCACCGTTCCACCGGCATTAACCTGCTGCCGGCCACCGCTGACCTGAGCACCGAAAGCGGCGCCGCCATCCCTTATTTCCTGAATTCCGCCGGAAACTTTCGCATTATTGTCCGTTCCTGATATATATTCGTGTCCTGAAGCGATAACCGTCCCCTCCGCCGTGCCTCCCGATGAAACAAAAAAGCTGTCGCCGTCTACAGACGTATCTTCAGCATAACCGCCGGCATTGACGTCTATGGTTCCATACGAACCGACACTGGAAGAATATGCCCGGCCGTCGACATTCTGCACGGCATATTGCTGCACAACAGTACCGTATGATATGCCGTTCTGCAATACATCCTGCTGCCCATACGGATAAATATTGCTGTTACGGGTTACGCCTCCGGACATAACCTGCTGCTTTCCCGAAACGGTAAAATTATCAGCCTCGCCATAAACACGCTGGGTTACAACCGAATGAACGTCGCCACCGCTGACAACTTCTCCGGCAGGAATATCGACGGTTATCGCCCGGGAACCTTCCGGATGCAACAACAGGCACGGCAAAAGCAGCAAAAACTTTCGCAAATGTTTGTTCATAACGGTTATCTCCCCAATTTTACGACAAAGCAGCCGCATTTTTCAGATGACGGCATTTTCCGTAATCGCACTTTAAGCTCACATATAATCGTAAATCCCCGGAATAAAAGCCCGATAGCCTTATTTTCCGCATAAATACAAAAAAAACAGTCTGACAGATACAAAAAAACAGCCCGTTCCGTAAGGAGCGGACTGTCTTTGTTTCATCATCGGACGATGATTTGCGGTACAAATCAGACAATGATATGCGGCACAAAATGGCTCATGTCATCGGTAATTCTGGACGTGTTTTCCCGAATTCCCATTCCGGCCGCCTCACCGCCGATAACCCAGCTTCCCAGCACTGGATATCTGCCATCAAAACAGGGGATATCAACAAGCTGCTGATATATGTATCCTTCTTTGCCGTACCCACCGGAAGAGCTTTCCAGTATCGTACCGTTTTTTACCAGCTCAACATTGGCGCCTTCGCGGGAGAATACCGGCTTTTTACAATAAGCTCCCAATTTTCCGGGTTCGACATAAGCCGGCAGGATATAGGGAGACCGGGGGAACATTTCGTAAAGCACCGGAAGCATGGCCTTGTCAGACATCAAAGCTTTCCACAGCGGTTCTATCCAGCACATCTCCGTCATACAACCGGTCAAATCCTCTGCAAACATAAACTCCCACGGATAAAGCTTGAACATACAGTCTATCGGCATACCGTCGGGCGCAAACAATGAGCCGTTTTCATGCCTTATGCTGCGAATATCCAGTTCGTAAGGAACAAGCCCCGCCTCAAAGGCCGTTGAAATGATATAGCCCAGAGTGGCATTGTCTTCCAGACAATCGGAAATTGATGCAAAGTAATACCGGCCGCATTGATATCGTTCGTGGATATATTTCCAGGATTCCACCATTTTTTCATGAATGGAATTGAACTGGTCGTGCGACGGAAAAACATCCTCTTTCCATAACCACTGGATGACGGCGGCCTCTACCAGAGAAGTCGGCGTATCGGCGTTAAATTCCAGCAATTTCGGCACGCCGTTGACAAATGCAAAGTCAAAGCGCCCGTACAGGGAATAATCATCCTCTTCCCAGCTGCGGACTATCGCCTCGCGAACCGCGGCGGGAATGCAAAGCACATCAAGCCGGCGGTTGTCATACAGACAGGCTTCCACAGCCTTGCAATACATTTCGTAACATTCAGCCGTCGCTTTTTCAAGCGCTTCAATTTCAGCTGACGTAAAACAATAGCAGGCATCTTCCATCCAATAGGACTCGTGAAACCCGAACCCCTGCTTTTCCACAATTTCCCGGTAATTCTCACGAGGCGTACAACTAATTCTTTCCATATCCGACAAAATTAATCATGCGCCAATAGGTTTACTGCTGAAACTGCTGCCAAAGCCCTTTCCCGATGTTGACTTACTGCCCGAAGCCGGAGCCTTGGAACCGACAGAATTCGGTTTTGCAGAGCCATAGGATACGTTGCGGACTCCCGCGGGAGGATCAACTTTTACCCCTCCGGAATTTGTCCAGGAACCGTTCCCGGGATAATAAAAATACGAGGGAGAACCTCCGCCGGAAGGCGTCAGCGCCCAGCGCATCAGCATTGCATTCCATATCCATGAATTTCCCTGACTGTCCCGATATTCCTGTTTGTCCTTCGGATTTTCAGGAAGTTTGTCTTTGGCGACACATGATACAAATAATAAAAAACCAGCTGCAAAAAAATAATTAAACTTTTTCATACGACATAACTTTTAGTTAGACAAAATAATCAAAAAAACTTCCGTTTTTATACGGTGTTTTACCGAAAATGTCAAGCTGTTTATTGTCTGACAGGACAGTCCGCCGCTCCCGCCGTAAAGGAAATAACCGGTTTATCGGCAAAGGGGCAACTGGCGAACAATAGGAAGAAACGGTTTTCCAGCCGCTGGTTTAGCCGGATTGCGGCGAGCATGTCCGGCTTCTATGAGAAAGCCCCGGCTAAACGACAGCCGGGGTTTCATTCAAGCTATTTACTGAGGACAGCTTGGAATTACGCCTTTTTTATACATAAGACATAATATGTTCCGTCGCGGATTTCCACACCATGGGTGTCGTGGCCAAAGCCGGGGAAATCCCTGTCAAAGGCCTGAAGCGCCTTCAAATAACCAAGTATCGGCCCGTCGGCTGCGCCGGCATTTTCACCCGGCATCAAAAGCGGAATTCCCGGCGGATAAGGAACAACACCGGTTGCGACCGTCCGCGCTGCCATATCGTCAATGCTTACGGCTTCAACATTGTTATGAACCAGATTTTCATAAGCTTCCACCGGCGTCATATCAGGGTGCGGCAAAATAGAGAATCCGGCGGACAGTGCTTTAGTCGTTCCGAGCTTTTTCATCGCCGTAAACATTTTGGTACAGAGGTCTTTCAGCCCCATGCCATGATACGCGTGTTCCGTTTCTCTGACCAGTTTCGGCAGAACGCGCTCCAACGGCTCGTTATTGTCATAATCGCGTTTAAACTCAAACAACGTATTAAGCAGCGTTCCCCATTTGCCATTGGTTACGCCAAGAGAAAACAGAAAAAGAATTGTAAAATCGGTCGTTTTTTCCACCACAATCCCTTTATTGTCCAGATATGCGCTGACGACAGCGGCGGGAATACCCCAATCCTCTAATTCCGCATCCGATTTGACACCCGGCGTTACAATCGACACCTTAATCGGATCCAGCATGCAATAACCCTGTTCTACGTTGCCGAAACCATGCCATTCTTCATCGGGATTAAGCAGCCAGCATCCGGGATCCGAGGCCAACTGTTCCTCGGACGCCTCATACAGCGGAACTTTTTTTCCGCTTTCTGCATCTTTGACAAAATCCGGCTGCCAGACATTGAAAAACCAGTCTTTTCCGGCAGCGGTAAATTCAGCATACAGCCGCGCCATCGTTTTGCGGAACGAAACCGCTTCGCGAATGGACGCATCGGTCAGTGTCTTGCCGCCCGGTCCGTCCATCATGGCAGCACTGATGTCATTGGAGGCAATAATCGGATAAAACGGCGAGGTTGACGCATGCATCATAAACGCTTCGTTAAAGCGTTGGTGGTCAATCGGGTTGCGCCCGTCACGAACGTGTATCATCGATGCCTGGGAAAAAGCTGCGAGCAGCTTATGCGTCGACTGCGTGGCAAACATAGTAGGCCCTTTGCGGTCGTCGTCTTTCGGATCGCAACACATCGCAAAACGCCCCTTGTACATCGGATTAAAACGCGCATATCCGTACCAGGCTTCGTCAAAATGCAGCCGGTCGACACTTTTTCCCAACAGCTCCTTGACCCGGTTGACATTATAACACAAGCCGTCATACGTTGAGTTGGTGATAATCGCATGCACCGGCTTGGTATCAATCCCGTCTTTAACGAGCGGATTTTCAGCAATGCTCTCTTTTACGGCTTCAGGTTCCAGGCGGTCAGGCGTAATCGGCCCGATAATGCCGTACCGGTTGCGGGTCGGCACCATATACACCGGTATCGCGCCAGACATGGTGATAGCGTGTTCGACCGACTTATGACAATTACGGTCGCAGAGCGCAATCTGATTGCGGGTAACGCTGGCCATCAGGATAACCCTGTTGGATGTGGACGAACCGTTGGTTACATGATATGTCCGGTCAGCACCAAATACTCTTGCGGCATATTTTTCGCTCTCCCCTATCGGTCCGGAATGGTCTAAGAGCGAGCCCAGTTCACCAACGGATATGGACAAATCGGAACGGAATACCGGTTCCCGAAAAAAGTTGAAAAAAGCCCGGCCGGCCGGAGAACGGAGAAAACCGGTTCCTCCGGTATGCCCCGGCGTATGCCACGAATATTCGTGCACTTTGGAAAACTTTGCCAGCGCCTTAAACATCGGCGGCAGAATAAACTGCCGGTAACGTTCCACCGCTGCCAATACCCGCCCGGCTATAAAATCCGATGTATCTTCCAGTATCCAAATAAAGTCGCTGACATTCTCGAGAATTTCCGTGGACACTTTTGAGGCGGCAGTACGGCCGGCAAGCAGAAATACCGGCACATCACGGTTATGTTCGCGCAAAACGTGCAGTAAATCGACGATTTTCAGATAATCTTTGTCATCCTGATTGTTCAGTTTGAGCAAAATACATTGAACCGTCGGGTCTGATACCAATACTGCCTTGGCATCTTCTTCGCTTTCAGACACGATAACGCTTACATCTTGTGCCTCCAGCCCGCATTTCAGCCCGCGTACGGCTCTGGCTGCTGCCGTATTGTCGTTGATACCGTTATACACAAGCAGTATTTTTATGCCCAGAGGGCTATTTTCCTGATTTTTCATACATTCTTTCATCTACACTGTCTCCTTTTGATTGTGATTTGAGAAGAAACCGATCCAACCTATACATCTGGGTTGTGGATCTGGAAAGAGACCGGCTCTACCTATGCACCTGGGTTGTGGACCTAGAAAGAAACCGCCCCAACCTGTGCGTCAGGCCATTTGGCATTTCAATCCGCCGGTGCCTGCACCGATACTGACGGAGAATCCGGTTCGTTAATGTATTCGTTGAGTTTTTGAGAACTGTAGTCGCCAACCGAAACCCAGAACATGGCAATAAGTGCCAGAATGGTTATGGCCAGCGTCATATAGCGAACCCAACGCGGCACGCAGCAGCCGCCCGGCTTCAAATGTTTCTCCTTAATCTCAATTTTCCGGTTAACCGACAATTCGTAAAAAATAATCGTCGAGATGACAAATATCAGCGCCCACCGCGTCTGCTCACTGTTGGAACCTATCATGGCAGCAAGGCTGTAAACGGCAGCAATCAGTCCGACGATTGTATAAAACAGCCCTTCCCTGTCGCTCATCTTTTCACGACCGAGAATTTTTATCGCCACGGAAGAATAAATATACGGAAGCAATGTCATAATAACCGCAATTGAAGCAATCTTACCGAACTGTTCGGATGCCGTCGGCGACATGGTTGCCAAAACCTGCAGCGTCATTATTGCCGCAACAATCGCCAAGCCGGCCGAAGGAACGCCGCGGCGGTTGACCCGCGCAAAAATATTGGCGAACAATCCGTCTTTGGCAGCGGCCTGCGCCGTTTGTCCGACCAATAACGTCCAACCTGCCAAAGATCCCAGGCACCCGATGGCCGCGCACACTGCGACGACTTTTCCTGCCACCGGCCCCAGCGCGATGCTCACGGCCTGTGAAAACGGCGCTGACGATACTATCAGTTCCTTATTGGGAATAATCCCCATAATTGCCGAAGAACTCAGAACATAACACACGGCGGCAAGCAGAACCCCTACAACCGTCGCTATCGGAACATTGCGGGTTGGATTTTTGACGACAGCGGTGGATACCGAAGCGCTTTCTACACCGATAAATGCCCAGAGCGTGAAATTCAACGTCATACCGATAGCGGAAAGGCTGCTCTCGCCGGATACATTCCATCCCTGCATATATGTTTCCGGATTAAACCAAAACCACCCCAGCAAGGCAACGCCGATTATCGGAAATAAAGCGATGGTCGTCGTAACACCCTGCATCCTGCCGACAATTTTCGGCCCGAGGATATTGGCATAAGTAAAAAACCAAATAACCGCAATCTGTGCCAGAGCCATCACCAGCGGATCCCGCAATGCCGGAAAAAACGGCGTCAAATATCCCAGCCCGGCAACTGCCAGCCCTACATTGCCGATAACATTGGCCAGCCAATAAACAAGGTTTGTCTGGTACCCCATATAGTCGCCAAACGCCTTACGGGCATAAGCATACGGCCCTCCGGCTGCCGTACTGATCTCTGTCAATTTGGCAAAAACCAGCCCAAGGGCTATCGCCCCGACAACGGTAACCATCCACCCGATGATAGCAATGCTGCCAATTCCCGCAAGGTTTGCCGGAAGCATAAAGACACCCGACCCCATCATATTGCCGGCAACCATCAATATGGCCGGAACCAGGCCTATTTTATTATTTTCACTGACCATCTGCTTCTCCCCCTTTTGATTTTTACGGCTTTATCTAATACGGCTTTTAAATAATTGTTTCCTTAAAAGTTGCAATTGCCTGAAATGTCTTTTTTTTCTGGCTAAAAGTTTTACCCCGACATTTTTTCCAAGCTTTAAGATATTTTTCCTGTTTTCTCGCCACAAGTATTATTTGAAAAAGCCGGTTACGACGCTTATTTTTTCCATGCAACAATTATTTAGGAGATAATCTGATGAAACCTACGCGGAAATATATTTCCTCTTTTGCATTGGCTGCCTCCGTCTGTCTAGCGGGAACAGAACTCAATGCGAAAACAGCGGACGATTCAGCCGCTTTGCTTTCGGCTCATCAAAATACTACCACCATTAATCATACGTTTATACAGCAAGGAGAATTTAAAATGTCAGAAAATACAACCAACGATACCGACAGCCTCTGGGAAAAGACCAAAGAGGCCAGCGCCAACGCCTGGGAAGCGACCAAAGAAACGACCAGCAAAGCTTGGGAAGCTACAAAAGAAGGAACAGCAAAGGCCTGGGACAAGACCAAGGAAGTCAGCGGCAACGCTTGGGATGCCACTAAAGAAGGAACGGCCAAAGCCGGCGATGCCATAGCGGAGAAGTCCGGCGATGCCTGGGATGCCACAAAGGAAGGCTCTGAAAAAGCCTGGGACAAGACTAAAGAAGTCAGCGGCAACGCTTGGGATGCCACTAAAGAAGGAACGGCCAAAGCCGGCGATGCCATAGCGGAGAAGTCCGGCGATGCCTGGGAAGCTACAAAGGAAGGCTCTGAAAAAGCCTGGGACAAAACTAAGGAAGTCAGCGGCAATGCTTGGGAGAAAACAAAAGAAGGCGCAGCAAAAGCCAAGGAGGCCGTTACAGAAAACTCTCATGATGCAAATGTTACGAATACGGAGCATCCTTCTTACCGGCATAATCCCGGACAACCGGCAGGACATCAGGAAAACCGTCCTCATTACTAATGGTTCGGGCGCTCGTGAATTACCGGTTACAAAAACATTTACAGCAAAAATGAAATATTTAATTTTGCGATGATTGAAGAAAGCGGACGTTGGTATTAAGATATCATTTTTATCGGACTAATCTTTTATTCTGACGGCCGCTTTTCCTGTTTCAAAAAGCCGCTGTTATCTTTTGACGACAGCGGCTTTCGAAAAAGGCCTCCACCGCATCTGCGGGAAGAAAATGCCTTACCTTACTTTAATCGCCGTTGTCGTACAGTTATCGTTCGATACCGTTCCCATAAACGCGTTCATATGTACCTGACATTTCTCAATGACCAAACCGTTATTGCCGTCGGCAGAAATATTGGTTACAAACGGACCGGCGTTTGTGCATGCTCCCAAAAGAGCAACAAAAGCTATTGCTAAAATTTTTTTCATTTTTCACCTATAGATAATTTAGTTACATAAAGGATTATATATTCACTTATTTTCAAATACAATTTTTTTTATAAGTTTTACGCAGCCGGTCAGTTTCACAGAAAACACGCCCCTGATTTTTGAAAAATAAAAACAATAATTTATCTTGTCGCGGTTAAGAAGACAATCCCCCTACGAAACTTAAAAACAGAACAGTCAGCAGTGCGATAGCTTAATTTCCCGAAACGGCTTTTTCCAATTCGCGTTTTTGTTCGGCAAGCTTGTTTTGCTTTTTGACAATCTTATGCTCTTTGCCGGAAGCTTTGGCCTCCGCCAGCTCTGCTTCCGCTTTTCTTACATCGTTTTCCTTATCTTTTATTTTGTTCTGATGCTTTTGCAACAATTCTTCGTCAGTGCAATTCTTTTCCAGTTTGGACAACGCCTTTTTCAATCCATGAACTTTCATGGTCCGCCCGTAATTTTCGGCTATGGCTATCCGGCTTTCGATTTCTGCCTTTTTCTGCGCACAGGTTTTATTTCCCGCGCATACATTTGCGGCCATCAGGCAAAAACAGGCGGCATATATATATTTTGCTTTTATCATCACATCCTCCTTTGGGGTTTGTTTTAACTTAACCGCCCTGAAAGAATATGCAAGAGCAAACTCAAATATTTCCGACGTTTCCTTGCAAGGAGCTCTTTATGCACTATATTGAAGGCGAAACACAGAACGCGGCCGCGCATACACAACGACCGGAGATAAAATCTGCCGCCGATACTGCCGGCCTTATAAAAAATATCTGAACCGCCTAACGTAAAAATTAAACACGAGGTTTACATGCCTGCAGCAAAAAAACTGTTTACAACCATTGCCGTACTTCTGTTTCTGGCCGGAGCTTCCTGTTTTGCCGCCGAGCCGGAAAAAGACACAGCCGAAATCCAGCTTAATTTTTCCGACATCAATAAGACACTGGACGGCATTACAAAAAAAATAAACGGGGGTTCCGTCTCCCGCGAAGAGAGCGACGACTATATTGCGACGCTCAATTCCCTGCAAAACCAAATTCTTAACGAACAAAAACAGGATACGGCCACACTGCAGAGCATGACGCAAAAAATCAGCGCGCTTAACGGATTGGCCGATGAAAACGGCAAAGACGTACCGGAAGTTGCCAAAGAAAGAAAAACGCTTGAAGACAGCGCGGCTAAATATAAATCCCTGCTGGCACAGGAAGCGCTGGCTCTTGCTAAAATCGACGAAATCAACGCCCTTATCTTCAAAGCGCGCAACAAAGAACTGCTGACCAGCGTTCTGGCCAAACAAAGCTCTATTTTTCAACCCGAACAATTTTGGCAGTCACTGCTCAGCTTCGGCAGCTTTTTAAAAGAAATTCTGGTTTCGCCATTCAACTGGTACCGCCAGCTTAAACCCGAACAACAGCAAAACGCGGCCAAGAGCCTTATTATCCTCACCCTGATGCTGGGCGCGGCATTAATTTTGGCAGTCGTCATCAGAGGATACATCAAAAAGCATTACGGTTACAATTTGGAGATATGCACTCCGACCTATATCCAACGCCTGAAAGCAGCGGCATGGATTTTCGTGGCGCTGGGCGCTATTCCGGCGGCAATTATCGCGGCACTGTGGGTTTGGATTAACGGGTTTGACCTGATGAAAGGAAGCGAATTTGCCGCACTTTTACGCAATGCCGCAATATACCTGCTTTATTTTCTGATTCTGCGCGCAGCAATCCTGGCTGCGTTTGCCCCCAATAATCCCGACTGGCGGATTTTTAACATTGAAGCGCGAAAAGTACGCAGAGCTTCCAATGCCCTGATTACGGCAGCGGCGGCGATTACGGCGGTTTCCTTTTTTCAGAAGCTGGCGACGGAAATGTCGCACGAACCGGAAATCGTCTATTCCATGCAGATTTTCGCCAACGGCATAAAAGCATTTGCCGTCATCTGGGCGGCGCTGCGCGTCATGTACGATGTTAAGGATTTATCGGACGAAGACGTTAAAAGCGGCAATATCCAAAAACTTTCGGCTTCGGCACAAACCGCTCTGCTGATTACGTTTTTTATGATTGGCAGTTTTACATTCTCCCTGTTCGGCTACATCAGCCTGTCCGAATACCTTATCAACCGTTTTATCGTATCTGTTGCCGTCATCTGCATTTTATATATTCTCCATAATCTGCTCAAAATGTTTTACCATCTGATTGTGCGGCGGCGGTTTTGGATTACGACTTTTCGCATCAGTCCCCGGACGCTGGTCAAAAGCGAAGTATGGTTCGGCATTATCCTGACGCCAGTATTGTATCTGTTCGGGGCCTTGGTGCTGCTGGCGGTATGGGGCGTATCGGTCGATATTCTGGTGGCGCGGACCAAAGGTTTCCTTACCGGTTTCAACATCGGCGAAGTTCATGTATCCATTACGTCAATTATTCTCGGGCTGGTCAGTTTCTGGGTGGCAATGCTGCTGGTCAAAATGCTGAAGAGCAGCTTGCAGGACGGCAGCTTAAGCCGGCTGGACTTTGACGAGGGGATGAAAAGTTCCATTATTTCGGGAATCGGCTTTTTCGGATTTATCCTTTCCGTCATCCTCGGCATTGCCGTTGCAGGCGGAAGCTTCAAAAGCCTGGCATTGATGGCCGGAGCGCTGTCTTTCGGCGCCGGTTTAGGTCTGCAAAACGTCGTCAGCAATCTGGTTGCCGGCATTACCATTTTGTTTGAACGACCGATAAAGCTCGGCGATTTGGTCGTCATCAACGGTTATGAAGGCGTGGTCAAACAAATCAGCATGCGCTCGACGACTCTGGAAACGGGCAACAAATCCAACGTTATCATCCCAAACTCTGCCATTATCGCCGGCAGTGTTGTTAACAAGACCTACGACAACAGAATGGCACGAGTGGACATCAATGTCGGGGTGGACTATGACAGCGATATCGATAAGGTTAAGAAAATCCTGCTCCGAATCGCCGGAGAAGACGAAGAGGTTTTGAGCAATCCGGCTCCGGCGCTGTCTTTTCTCGACTTTGGCGACAGCAGTCTGAACTTCCAGCTTAACTGCTACACGGCAAACATAGCCAACAGCAGCGGCATATCTTTCCGTATACGCGAAAAGATTATCAATGAATTCCGAAAAGAAGGGATTAATATCCCGTTTCCGCAGCGGGTGGTGCGTTCGCTGGAAGAAAGTGCCGCCGACTGACCGAAGAAACGGCCTCTGACTGACCGAAGAAACGGCCTCTGACTGACCGAAGAAACGGTCTCTGACTAACCGAAAAAACTATCTCGGACTGACAAAGAGGCTATCTCTGACTGCCCTAAAACGTTCCATGATATCTCCCCTTGCATTTTATCTCACATTAACCTATTGAAATATATATTTTTTATTTAAAAGCAAAAAAAATAAAAAAAATTATTTTGCCTTAAGCGTTTCTTAAGATTAGAATGCAGAATAAAAGATGTTCTGATAAACAACCTTTATTTAACAACTTTTATTTAGGAGAAAAACGATGAATAAGATTTTAGCTGTTTCCGCGATGGTTTTGACTTTTGCCGTGGCTTCGCAGGCCAATGCACAGGGATTTGGCGGCGGTTTTCAGGGACCGACAATTTCTTCCTCGACGGTTGCCGAAGCGCTGAAGATGAATGACGACACGCCGGTTGTTCTGGTAGGAAAGATTGAGAAAAACCTCGGTAACGAAAAATATCAGTTCAGCGACAAAACCGGTTCCATCGTCGTCGAAATTGATGATGAAGATTGGAGAGGACAGGTTGTCAAACCGGAAAATACGGTTGAAATCCGCGGTGAAATCGACAAAGAGCTGCTGGGAACGCCAGAAGTCGATGTTGACGTTATCATTTTGAAATAATTAACTGAAACGGCCTGATATGCGTATTCTTCTGATTGAAGACGACAGCCTTATCGGCGACGGGATAAAAGTCGGGCTTTCCAAGCTCGGCTTTACCGTCGACTGGTTTGACGACGGCACGGACGGAAAAGAAGCCCTGTTGCAAACGCCGTATGATGCAGTAGTGCTTGATTTGGGACTTCCGGGCATTGACGGCCTTTCCATCCTGCGCGCCTGGCGGGATGCCGGACTTGATACGCCGGTTCTGATTTTAACTGCCCGCGGCGACGTGGATGAACGGATTAAAGGACTGAACAGCGGCGCAGACGATTATCTCGGCAAGCCTTTTGCCCTTAAAGAAGTACAAGCGCGGCTGAACGCCCTTATCCGACGGCGGTGCGGCGTGGCGAAACCGCTTATCCGCTTCCGCGACATTACGTTCAACCCCGAAACCAAAGGCGTTCTCCTGAACGGCGAAAAGGTAATCCTCTCGCCGCGGGAAACGGCGCTTTTGGAACTTCTGTTGTTAAACAAAAACAAAGTCTTGTCCAAAGAAGCCATTGAAAACAAACTCTATTCATGGGATGAAGACGTTGCCAGCAATGCCGTAGAAGTGCACATTCACCATCTGCGGAAAAAACTCGGCAAAGACATTGTCAAAACCATCAACAAAATCGGATATACGCTGGAAGACTAACCTTTTCCGCCGGAGTAAACAAAATGGCCCGAACAGATACAATCGATAAAAGAGCAAAAAAAGCAAAGACATCCGCTTCTGCCGGCCAACGGAAGGGCAAGTTTGCCGCCGCAGCATTTCGGATGAAAAAAGAAGCTGCGGCGTTTTGGCAAAAGTTCAACGGCGAGGCGATGAAATTCAGCCTCAGTTTCCGGCTGATGATTTTTTTTGCATTGGTTTCGGGCGTTGTATGGGGAATTGCCGGCTATATCTCCTATAAAGAAACCCGGGAAAGCATTGATGAATTTTTCGACACTTATCAAATGGCGTTGGGACGACAGCTGGCAGCAGCGGACTGGAGCGGAGTTTCGCTGAAAACGCAGAAAGCGACGGATAAGCTGATAAAAGGCATTGAAAACGCCGATGATGATGACGATGCGGTCGGTTTTGCCATTTTCTCGCCGCAGGGCGAAATGATTTTTCACGACAACGAAAACGGCAAATATTTTACCGCGGCGGAAGCAGCCGGAAGCTTTGCCAACGAACGGATAGGCGAAGACCGGGACAAATGGCGCATGGTGCGCCTGAAATCGGCAGACGGAAAATTTATCATTGCTGTCGGTCAGGAGCTGGAATACCGTGAAGATCTGGCAATGGATATTCTTGAAGAATTTATGCTGCCCTGGCTGGCCGGCTTTATCGTTCTGCTGTTGGCAATTTCCGGATTGACTTTCATTGAATTCCGCCCGTTAAAAAAACTGGCCAGCGAAATTGAAAGCCGCCCGGCGGACGATTTCTCCCCGCTCAACGCAGAAAAAGCGCCAACGGAAATCAAACCGCTGCTGAAGGCGATGAACCGGATGTTTGCCAAAATAGAGGCTCTGCTGGCACGGGAACGCAGTTTTATCTCAGATTCAGCACACGAACTGCGCACACCGCTGACTGCGCTCAAAATCCAGCTTGAAATAGCCGAAATGTCCGGCGACGACAGCCAGATGCGGACGCAGGCTCTAGCCAAACTTTCACTGGGGATTGAACGGGCGGAACATCTGGTCGAGCAGTTGCTTGCCCTGTCGCGTCTGGAAGCCGACAACGGGCATTATGACAATACAGAGCTTTTGGACTGGAAAGATATCAGCGCCGCTTTGTTCGACAATTATGCCGAAGCGGCAAAGAAGAAAAACATAACCTTATCGTCTTATATCGGCGCAACTTCACCGATTGTGCGAGGAAACCACGTTCTTGCCGCTTTGCTGCTGCGCAACCTGCTCGACAATGCCGTCAAATACAGCCCTAACGGAGCAAAGATTACCGCAACGGTTGACAATGAAGAGATTGCGGTCGTCAACTCCGGAACCATCGTCGACGAGGCGGTACTGGCGCGACTGAGCGAACGCTTTTTCCGACCGGCCGGGCAAAAAGAAACCGGCAGCGGCCTCGGGCTGGCGATTGTCAAACGCATTGCAGGACTTTACGGCTGCAGCCTTGATTTTGCCAATACAGACGACGGTTTTAAAGCCGCCGTGAGAAAAAACTAGCCCAGACGGCTGAGCGGGGTCAATATTTCAGCGCAACACCGGTTATGAATGCATATCCGCGGTTGTTTTCGGAACTTTGGCGCTCGTATCCTTTGGAATTGAGATATCCGTTTATCCAATACAATTCGATATATTCATTATAAGCAAACCGGTTGGACTGCACCCAAAGGTCATCCCGATGGCGCGTGTTTTTCGCTTCGGTATGCAAATAAGCGATATTCGTCTTAAATCTGCCGAAATCGTACCCCAGGCTGATGTCCCATGCCTGCCCTTCGCGGTAGTTGTCAAAGTATGCAGGCAGCCCAAACCCGGCAGCAGCCGTCGCAACAGGATTTTTATTCCCGTCCACCCAGGCCTTTTTATAGGAAAAGCCGATGTCAAACCCGGCATATTCCCAGCGAGCGCCTGCCGTCCATTCATTATCGGTGCGGTTAAAAATTCCGTATGCCACAGATGTGTATAATTTCCCGGCGCCGAGTTTCCACCGGCTGCGGGCTCCCGCCGTATAGCCGTCTTCCGGCTTTTCGTAATCAACATAACGGCTGACCATACCGCGGCGCGACGCATTGTCCGGCGTATAGCTGAAACCGAATGTCGTATTGCCGATTTCCGGCGTAAAATAACTGATTTTAAATGCCCGGCCGTCATCCATTATCGCCGTCGATTTCGGCGTGGCGAATTTTACCTGCTTACGGCCGTTTTTCCAATTCGCGCTGCTTAAAAAATAGGTCAGATTGCTGTCCCGTATCCCCAGCCAGGTAATATCATGCGCGCCGGTATGCAGCAAAAGCGCGGCATTATAGGTATAACCGGCGGTCAATTTTCCGAAACGGTCATCCTCGCCCAACAAATACGGGAAAAAACGCCAGTCCCCGTCGGGGTAATTTTTGTCATGTTGGCGGTCGACAACGGTATAATCCGCATGAATACCGACACGGCTGCCTGAAACTGCGCGGTAAGCGCCTTCAAATTTGCCGTCGGCACGAAAAACCGCTCGATTGGGCATATTGTCCAGATTATTGCCGCGGCGCGTTTCCATTATGCCGAAATATTCCCCGGCCATTCCCGAGCCGGAAAATTCAAAACTGCCGGCAAAAGCGGCATCGGTAAATCCTATGGCACTGCCAAAAAGCAGTAAAAGCTTGTTCATTCGTTTCCAGTTCCGTTAGTTCGGATTTTATATAGCGTAACAGTACTTAAATTTGTCTTAAAATTTCCCCTAAAACCCGACACGATCTCCAAACGAAATATTCTGAAATGTTTTTTGTGCAAGACACTTTCATTTTTCGCTTGACTTCGGCACCTTTGGCATTATTCTTAAGCTGTTCCCGGTGCTTGCAGGGCTTATAAGCAGGGAACGGATAAAAACTGAGCCGGTTTGATGAGATTTTAAGACAGACGAGGTCTATTTAAATTTTCGTTGGCGGCTCCTTGTAAAGGAGTTTTTTTAATGTCTGAATATAAATACCAACACGGTTTGAGCATTATGCGGGCGCAGCCTTTCCATATCGGCCATCAAAAGCTGGTTGACCGGATGCTTAAGGAATGCGAACGCGTTACCATCGTCCTCGGTTCCATTCAGGAACAGGGTACGGCGCGCAATCCCCTAAACTACACCACACGCAAAAAGATGATTCAAAACATTTACCGCTCCCGTCCGGAATACGAACGGCTGAAAATCATCGGGCTGTTTGACATCAACAACCCGGCGGAATGGGGCGAGTATGTTCTTGATTTTATCGCCGAGAGTTTTCCAGACCTGCCGCGGCCGGATGCGTACTATGCCGGTTCCAGCTACGACGCGCACTGGTTTCGGGAATGTTTTCAAAACATTGAGCTTGAAGACAGGACCGACCCGGATTTTCCGTTCGTTACAGGAACGATGGTACGGGATATGATAAAGTTCGGCGATGCGCGCTGGAAAAACTTTATCGCGCCGGAAAACCACCACCTGATTGAGGAGTATTTTAACAAAAAGAAAGGGATTATATAGCGAAAACGGCGGGCAGATTTACGGCATTGTTCCGTTTTACGGCCTTGTCCCGTTCATAACGCGCCGAAAAACAGCCTTTGCGGCTGCCGCATTTTACATAAGCGCCTGCGTCTTCTGAAGGGCTTATAGAAGACAGGCGGTTCCTAACCCGAATAAGCCTGAAGGGAATTTAAAATGAATAACCGTATTTTGATGCGGATAGATTTTCAGAACGATTTTGTTCATCCGCACGGGGCGTTGAGCATCAACTCCCCCGAACTGATTGAACGGCAGCAAAAGTTTGCCGACAGCCTGTTTCCGACAAGTTTTGATAAAATTATAGACACTTACGATACCCATTTTGCCGAAACGTACGGCGAAACGTCTGAAGCGGCGAATTTTCCCCTGCACTGCGTTTTCGGAAGCTGGGGCTGGCAACAGGCGGCACCGTTCAAACCGGAACTCGGCGTTACCAAAATGTACAAATCTACCACCAACATCTGGAACGAAGCCCATGCTTACCGCGATTTGGCGGCAAACTGGGCTGACAAAGAGGTCTATCTCTGCGGCGTGTTAAGCGACATCTGCGTCTTACAGGCAATGCACGGCCTTTTAAAACGCGGCGCGAACGTTGTCATTCTTGAAGATTTGTGCCAGGGGATTAAGCGGCAGACGGGAGAAATCCTGCGCGATGACAAATACCTGCCGTTTATTGAACAGGGAAAGCTTAAGAGCATCACCTCGGCGCAGTTTTTTCGCGCCGCCCTTTTAGACAAGAAAATCCAGCGCAATTTAGTCAACAGAAGTTTCGGAGAATAGCCATGAACAATACATATACGATGAAAACCAGACCCAATATTCTGGAAACCGGCACGCCGCTGTTTTGCGACCTTTACCACCTGACGATGGCGCAGGCATGGTTTTTGGACGGCAAGGCGGAAGATTACAAGGTTTCGGAAGCCTTTTTCCGCAAATGCCCGTTCGGCGGCAGCTACCTGATGGCGGCCGGGCTCGGCGAATTTATGCAATGGCTGGAAAGGTGGCGTTTCAGCAAAGAAGACATAGAATCGCTCAAAAACGACCGTAACGAAGACGGCAGCCGGATATTTAACGATGAATTTCTGCAATTTCTGGAGGGACAGGAATTAAAAGTAACCATTCGTGCAGTACCGGAAGGCGAACTGGTGTTCCCGAACGAACCGGTCTATTCGGTATCTGGGCCGAACTGGCAGGTTGAACTTGCAGAAGCCGCACTTTTGAACATCTTTAACGCTCAGAGCCTGATTGCAACCAAAGCGTCGCGCATGGCTTACGCCGCAAACCTTGACGGCAAAAAACGCCCGCTGTTGGAATTCGGCGTGCGGCGCGGACACGAGCTCGGCGGCTTTTCGGAAACACGGGCGGCGTTCATCGGCGGTGCGGCGGGAACTTCCAACAAAGCAGCGGCAAAGCACTACGGCATCCGGGCGGCGGGAACGATGGCACACTCCTTTGTGATGAGCTATGAGCGGGAAGTTGACGCGTTTAAGGCCTTTATGCGCGGCAATCCGCACAATACGACGCTGCTCGTTGACACATACGATACGCGCGAGGGAATTAAAAATGCCATCCGGGCAGCAAAGGAAACCGGAATTAAGCTCATGGGCATACGCATTGACTCCGGCGATCTCGCCTACTGGGGCAATGAGGCCAGGCGCTTACTATGCGAGGCGGGAATGCCGGAGGTCAGGCTGGCGGCTTCCAACGACCTTGACGAATATCTGATTGAAAACCTCATTATGGTACAAAAAGCGCCTTACGACATCTTTGCGGCGGGAACAAAACTGGTTACCGCCTACGATACCCCGGCGCTGGGCGGCGTCTTTAAGACAAAATCGTACATGGGGCAGCCGAAAATCAAAATCGCCGAGGGAAAAACGACCATTCCGGGAATGACCGATACGTTACGGATTATCCGCAACGGCAAATTTGAGGGCGATGTTATCTGTCGGGCGGAAGATACGGATCTTATCCGCGACGGCAAGCTGACACGCAATATAACCTCATACGCCCTCGGCAGCCAGAACGGCGCGCGGGCAACCTTTCAACGCGGCGAACAGGCAAAATTCCTGCTGCATCCGGTTGTGGAAAAAGGCAAAATCGTCAATGTGCCGGAACTTGACCTGCACGTTTTGCAGCAGCGGGGCAAGGACAACCTCAAGATGTTGGACAGCGCATATAAAAGGCTTGCCAACCCGCACCTTTACGGCGTAGGATTGGAAGCTGGGCTGTTTAACCTGCAACAGGATTTAATTCGGGTTCATTCGGGGAGATAAGACAATGAAACACACATGGCATACTTTGCAAAACGGCTTAAAAGACTTTTGTGCGGCAAACGGATTTGACAAGGTTATCCTTGGACTTTCGGGCGGATTGGACTCGGCACTGACGGCTGTGCTGGCAGCGGACGCCCTCGGCGGCAAAAACGTTAAGGCGATTATGATGAAAACGCGCTATACATCTGATTTAAGCATTAAAATTGCGCGTGAGATTGCCAGGCTTAACGGGCTTGACTATCAGGAACTTGACATTGAACCGCTGGTAACGGCAGAAACAGATTTTCTGCAACGGGCGTTCGGTGAAAGCGTCAAAGGTATTACGGCGGAGAACTTGCAGGCTCGTATCCGCGGGCAGCTGCTGATGGCGTTTTCCAACCAAAACGGCGGGCTGGTTCTCGCCTGCGGAAACAAATCGGAAGCGCTGACCGGGTACTGCACGCTGTACGGCGATACCTGCGGCGGGCTGATGCCTATCGGCAACCTTTACAAGACGACGGTGTTTGACCTGGCAAGATGGCGCAATGCCCAAAGCAGGGCACTGCCGGAAGAAGTCATCACGCGGGCGCCGTCAGCAGAACTGGCGGAAGGACAGAAAGATGAAAACTCGCTGCCGCCGTATCCGGTTCTGGACGCTGTTCTGCGGCTGCTTACCGACAAACAAAAAACACCGGAAGAAGCCTGCGCCGCCGGATTTGCCCCGGCAACAGTCGAACAGGTGTGCCGGCTTGTAGCGCGTTCGGCATTCAAGCGGCGGCAGATGGCTCTGGCGCTGGACATATTATAACCTGATGAAAAAAGCAAACCGCCTGCAATATCTGAGGCTTTCAAGACCGATATGCAGGCGGTATTATATCCTGTACCGGCAAAAAATGGCGGCCGGAACATATTTATTTCAATGTATCCTTCAGCACTTTCAAAGCGTTCAGCGCATTCGGAAAGCCGACATACGGCATACACTGGATAATCGCCGCGGTAACGGTTTCCGGCGAATTTCCCGCTCTGATACTGCCGGCTATATGGCTTTGCAGTGTCTGCATATTTCCCGTCGTTACAAGAATCCCTATCGCCAGAAGCTCTCTGGTTTTGACATCAAGACCGCCGCGGGTATAAATATCGCCAAAACAAAATTCCGTCAGAAAACGCGCGGCGTCCTCGCCCATATTTCCGGGAAGCCCGGCCAGCGCTTCTTTTATCTCGTTGCCATATAACGGCTGTTGTATGGCAGAGCCCGCTGCAAATCTCTCCTCTTCGGCTGTTTTCCCCTGACTTTCCAGAGGAAGCTTAATTCCGCGTTCGGCAAACACTTCATTGATTACTCCGAGCGCGTTAAGGGTTTTCGGAAAACCGACAAACGGCGCACACAGATATACCGTTTCTCTCAACTCAATCGGCGTTACCCCTACATTCAGCGCCGCATTGGCATGCGCTTTCAGCTGCGGCAATGCTTGTTGAGCCGACAGGGATACAACCGTCAGCATTTCCCGGGTTTTTATATCCAGACTGCCTACGGCAAACACTTCGCCGAAAATATATTTCTGTAACATTTTCATCATTTCCGGGTCGTTTCCGGCATCGGTTAAAGCCTCGCCGTTAAACAACCGGCGGTAATTTTGTTTGCAGATTTCGGTTCGCGACATATTTTCTCCTCCCTGTTCAGTTACAGCAGCAGGCGCGGCACTAACCGAAAATAACACGGCAACTGCAACGCCCATTATCCCTTTCAGCATATTTTATCTCCTTTTTCCTGCCTTTTCGGCTACGATTTCGGCGATTTCCTTCTCGTCTTCCGGACTCAGCAATCCGTACAGGGGGATGGCAAACGGCGTAAAGTCTCCGTTATGCTTCTGCAGGAAATTGTACCGGTAGCTGATGCCGTCTTTCGGGACAAGCGTCAAAACGCGGCAGTTGCGAAAACAGCAGCGGACATCCTTTTCTTCCGTCCGGGCAATATCTTTCCACGGCAGCTTTTGGCAATAGTCAATTTTTATGCCCTCATCATCAACGACAACGGCCTTATGCTTCAAAACATATTTCCAGCCCCAGGCGAGCCAGGAAAGCAGACAGACGCCCAAAAGAACCTGCGTTTGCCCCCAAAACAACAGGCATGGGCAGCGAACTCCCCAGTAGACCAGCGTTATCGTCAATGCGAGGTTTAAGATAAGCCAGGCATTGAGTTTATTAAAGCGGTAATAAAAAATTTTCTCGTTTAAGTTTTCATTTGACATTGATTGTCTCCCTATTTCTCTCGGTTAAATGCGATTCTGTTTCAAGTGTAACATTTAGAGTTTGCTCTAAGTCAAGTATTTTTTGTTGCGGATAGCGTATTTTGCGCTGCGGAATGTAATTTTTGCTCCGGATATTTATTTACTTTTCCAAACATATATTTTATGCTTGGCATTTATAAATTTCATTTTATAATAAAAAAGAGCAATTTAAACGTCTAAGGCCGGAATTATGATATACATATTCAATTATGCATCACCGTTCGGAAATATCCGCCTGACAAGCGACGGAGAATTCCTGACCAACGCGAGGACAGAATTCTGGCAGGGTCGGGCTGACAACAAAGGGCTTTGCCCGAAAGGGGAAAGAGAAACCGACGGCTCGTCCCTGCCCTGCCTGCAACAGGCGGCGAAATGGCTGGACATTTATTTCGGCGGCAATATCCCGGATTTTCTGCCGCCGCTTAAATTATACGGTTCGGATTTCCAACGGACGGTCTGGCGCCTTTTGCAGGATATTCCATACGGAACTCTGACGACATACGGTAAAATCGCTGATACAATTGCCCGCAGCAGGGGATGCGGCAAAATGTCGGCGCAAGCAGTCGGCGGAGCGGTCGGAGCCAATCCCGTCGGCATCATTATTCCCTGCCACCGCGTCATCGGCGGCAGCGGCAGCCTGACCGGATACGGCGGAGGTCTGGCATACAAGGTCAAACTGCTTGAACTTGAGGGAATTGACTGTTCAAAACTGAAAATGCCGAAACAAAGCCGCTTCCTCTGATTTCAGGCACCGGTTTTGAACCTTCCTGAAGATAATTTCGGATATATTTGATAAAGCATAAAAAAATTGCAGCCAACGGAAAAGAATTGTTGACAACCCCGAAATACATATTATAGAATAAGGGATATGTTTAATGTATTGAGGTAGTTCAAAAATAATAACCATGAGTCCTGTATACGGGTATGTTTTTAATTTATTTTTAGTTTTAGTATTAGTTTTTTGCAATGCTTTTTTCGTTGTTTCAGAATTCGCAATCGTAAAAATCCGCCGCACCAAGCTTGAGGAACTGGCGCATGCGGGGAGCAAGCGCGCTAAAATCGCCCTGAAAATCAATGAACACATGAATACTTACCTGAGCGCCATCCAGCTCGGCATTACACTCGCTTCCCTCGGTTTGGGCTGGCTTGGCGAACCTGCCGTTTCCAGGCTTTTGGAAGACCTTTTCTCAGGCTTTTTTGCCGACAACAAAATCCTGCTCCATTCTTTGAGTTTTGGTATTGCCTTTACCTTTATCACGCTGCTGCACGTTGTTTTCGGCGAACTGGTGCCGAAGTCCATGGCCATACAGGATACCGAACGCTATGCGCTGATTATTGCGCCGCCGCTGTATACGTTTAATAAGATTTTTGCTCCGTTTATCTGGGTATTTGACCACGTTACGATGTGGATTTTGAAACTGATGGGCGTCAAACAGGCGGACGAAAACGAAGACGCACATTCCGAAGAGGAAATCAAACTGATTATTGACGCCTCGCAAAAGGGCGGAGTCATTGACGATACGGAAAGCGAAATTATCCAGAACGCTATTTGCTTTTCGGAAATTTCCGCGCATGAGATTATGATTCCTCGGCAGGAAATGAAATGTATTTATCAAAACAGCAGCTACAACGAAGTCATGGAGTTCGTCAAGCAGCATAAGCACACGCGTTTTCCGCTCTGCAACGGCGATAAGGATCAGATTATCGGCATGATACACATCCGCGATTTGCTGGAATGCAAAAATTCGCCGCATAAAGACATTTTAAGCAAAATCGTACGCAACATCCTGTTTGTTCCGGAAAACAAGTCCATTTCGGAAATTCTGCACGAGATGATGAAAAAACGCATTCATCTGGCGGTTGTGGTTGACGAATACGGTGGAACAGCCGGTCTGCTGTCGATGGAAGACATTTTGGAAGAGCTGGTCGGAGACATCCGGGACGAACACGATGACATCACCGAGGAACCGGTCAAGAAAATCAATGATACAGTCTGCGAATTTGACGGGTTGTATCTGGTTGAAGACGCCTATGACTGTCTGGGGCTCCCTTACGACGATAACGAGCATGAAGAGAGCACCATGGGTGGCTATGTCTTTAATCTGCTCGGGCGCGAACCGGTTGCCGGAGACAAAACCGAAGACGATTATTGCGTATATGAAGTTATGCAGGTCGACAATATGCGGATTACCCGGATAAAAACAACAGTCAAGCAGCCGCAATATGAGACGGCCAGTGCCGAATAGCGCATACAGAAAGGACGGAAAGTTTTATGAAAAAGAGCTGCCGCAAAGCGAGAATTTGGCAAACCGGACTGATATTTTACGTGGTTTGCGCGGCAATTGCGGGAAGTGCAGAAGCCGCACAAAAGCTGGAGCGGCGGGCGAGCAACAAGATTGAAACGACGGCAACCGGGCGGGTCAGTGCAACGATTGTCGCACCGGTATCAGCCGAATCCGCAAATGATTTAACGTTCGGGATGATGGTTAAAAACAATCAGGGAAAAGTTACCGTTGACGAGGACGGCAACCGTACGACAACCGGCCCCGGACTGGCAACCAGTTCCTATTCAGCCGGTTCTGTCAAACTGAAAGGGCCAAAAGCTCAGGCGGTTACGGTGGATATTCCCGATGCGCGCATTTACAACAATGAAGACAAAAGCATTGATATCCATTCATTTACGACAGACGCCGGAAAGGGAAATATCGTCGCGCTGGACAGGCAGAACGGCGAAGCGACGGTTGACGTCGGAGCAACACTGAACATCAAAGACAAAGAAACGCAAGGCGGAAGCAGAAACGGCGTTTATATTCTGCAAACATCTTATTAGCTTTTTTTATTAGCTTTTTTAGCGGTTAACCTTTTATCAATTAACTTTTTATCAGCCAATTTTTTATCATCCGGGACAGCATCTCAAATATGTTTTGTCCGGAGCAAAATACTGCGGCAGCTTTCAATAAGGCCGGGCAATTTTTATTTAGAAAAAGAAAGGAACTGGCTTGTATTAAAGAAAAGGCAAATTACAAATTTGGTGTTGTTTTTTAACAAGGGGCAGACGGTTTTAAACTCAAAATTAATTTTTTATACCTTAAAGTTGAAATGTTGATAAAATTTATTGCTATTTTTAAGGGGATAGAAATATGAAAAAGATTTATTTACTGGCAGCAGTTTCCGTGCTGACATTAGGTTGTGCGGAAGTTTGGGCTGCCGAAGCTACCGGCCAAGGAAATATCAGTGCGAAGATTGTTGCACCGGTAACCGTTACGGAAGCTCAGGCATTGGATTTCGGCACCATTCTGGCTCCGACCAGTGGTACAAAGAAAGTAAAAATCTCGGCGACGGACGGTTCACGCAGTGTTGATGGCGGTGATAATGGTATATTGGTCAGCACCAATAAAGGCGAAGCCGGATTGTTTAATGTAACAGGAGCCGAAAATCAAAGTATGACAATCCAAGTATCGGATTCCGTTGAATTAACTGGTACAGGAGATTCGATGACAGTTGACAATTTTGTTACCGAGCCGGCCAGCAAACTGACTTTGAACGGAACCAGCGGGCAAATCAAAGTCGGAGCGGATTTGACGGTTAATCAGGGACAAGATGAAGGCGACTATACCGGAACTTATCAGGTAACCGTAAGCTACTAGAACAAAGCTGTATAAAAAAACAGATAACTTATTATTTTGATTTATTTAAATTATATACTTTCGTTGTAGAATTTAAACGACCCCTTTAAATCAACAATAGCAATGAATATTTCTTAGGCAAGAGACTATCTCAATTTATCAACATTTATAAAGACTTATTTCAATATTCTGCCCAATCGGACATCTCGCCAAATTGCGTATAAAAAAGGGTCGTTTTTTATACGCAGGTATATATGAAATTTTATCGGGCAATTCTTTTCTTTTTAATATTTGCAGCCGAAAATACGTATGCAGATTCTGCCAGCGTAACGCAAACTGCTGACTTCGGAACTGTTATCCAGACGGCAGAAAGAACCGTTGCCAGACTGGGAACCGACGGCGTCGTTACATGGGACGGCGGCAGCGGTTCGGGTTCTGCCCGACAGGGAATTATCCGGTATGATGTAAACTGCGGCGTAACGCATGAACTCCAGATGCCTAACGGCATATCCGGCAGACAAAGCGGCGAGAATTGCGAATTTTCCTTAAATAATCTTCAGTTTAATCCGAGCAGTTTCTGGCTTGCGCCATTGGGTGTATTGGGCAACCGTTCGCAGGATATCAATGTCGGAGCAGAACTGACTATTGACGGTTATTGTAAAGCAGGAACTTATACCGGTACGATGACTGTTTCTGCAAGCACATATATGTGTGCCCCCAATGACGTCCAACTTACCTTTTCCGTTACGATTGCTGAAAAACTCGGCATTTCGGCAAAGCAAGACATAAATTTCGGAGCAACGATGTCCCCTTCCGCTGACGGAACCGTTACATTATCTTACAACGGGCAAAGGTCGGCAACGGGCGGGATTTACCTGATGAACAACGCGGACGTTTCGCAGGGAATTTTTACGATTGACGGCACGGCGGGGAGAACCGTTTATGTATCGCTGCCGAGCGAGGTTTTCATTTACAGCGGCGGAAATTCCCTTAGCGTCAACAACTTCACGGCCAGTACGGGAACACAATTTACATTAGCGTCAGATATGGCAGACATGCACATCGGCGCAACATTAAACGTACCTGCAAATGCGCCGGAAGGCGATTACAGCGGAACTTACACGGTTACGGTTTCTTATTAACAGGAGAGGTCTTTATATAATGAATACGCATATTTTCTTGAACCATTTATCGGCAACGGCAGGAAAGCTGCGGTATGCCACGATGCTGCTGTGTGCCACGGTGCTGCTACTCTGTACGGCAGCGGGAACGGCAGACGCCAACATTTCCGTTTTTCCGTACAGCATCGACTTTGATGCCGCCTCGAGCAAACGTGTGCAAAGCGTACGGATTATCAATACGTCCAGCGAAACGCAGACTTACCGGGTCAGCTTCGTCAACTTCATACAGGACGAAAACGGCGCGCTGAAAGAAACCACAGACAAAAAAGGCTTTTATGCCGACAAATATCTCAGCTGGTCGCCGCGGCAGTTTACGCTAAAACCGAATGAAGTACAGACAATCAATATCGCCCGCAAAAGCCTGGCGCAGGCTCCGGACGGCGAATTCGTTTCACACCTTAAAATCAGCGAGGTTATGCTCGGCGCCCCGAAGCCGAAGGCCAAGCCAGGCGCAAAGTCAAACACCCTTTCCATGCAACTCAAGGCGCTGTTTGCAATTACACTGCCGGTTACAATTACCAAAGGCGACAATCTGTACAGCAAAACCGAACTTTCAAGCTACAAGCTGCTGCCGGACGGAAAACTCGAACTGGTTTTCAAACGCTTGGGCAACAAGTCGTCGCGCTTTAATATTGCCGTTGCCGACGGCAAAGACAAGGATATCGGCCGGATGAACGGCGTCAAGATATATATGTCAACCGATACGCTTAACGTTAACCTGCCTCTGGACAAGAATGCAAACATCCATAACGCAATTTTGAAACTGGAAGATGCTAAGACGAAAGAAGAAATATTCAGGCAGGCGCTGCAGCTTTAGCCCGGCTTGGCTGTTGGCGGCCGCCCTCTTCCTAAACGGCAGTGCCGCCCGAGCCGAAGACTTGACGGACTACGGCGACGAACCGCTGATTTTGGAACCGGTGGTTCAAGGGTTTAACCTGAGCGACTATGCTTACGTTTATGCCAAAAACGGCAAGGAATACATTTCTTTGCCGCAGATGTCGGCGTACCTCGGCCTGAAATACAAAATCGACGGCAACATGATTACGGCACAGATGGCTGACGACGAAGACGCTACCATTATAATTGATATGGCGCAGCGAACGGTAACGGCATACGGAAGCATTTCTTCTTTTGCGGCCGACGAAATGACGGTTATTGACGGGACGGTCTTTTTTGCCGCAGACTTTTATATACGCCTGCTCAAGATGCAGATTAAAATCGATAAGCTCAATATGCAGATGACGCTCGACCGGGAAAAGGACTTTCCGACAACGGCAAAGCTGAAAGCCGAGAAAAAACGCGGCAAGGGTTCTTATAATTTCCAACAGGACAGTTTCAGCAACTACGAATTTGACAACCGCTGGTTTGGCGAACCGGTGGTGGACATTACGCTGGGCAAAGGCTGGGGACGTTCCAATGATACGGGAAAGAGTTTTAACAGCGACGCATATTCGGTTAATCTGGCAATGATTGCCGGCGGGCTGGACGTCAACACCTATATTTACGGCGACTCATATTCCGACCGCAACCCGAGGGTCAGAATTTCCGGCAGCAGGACGTTTCTGGACGAACCCGAAAATAAGTTTAACCTTAAGACTCTGAAAGTCGGCGATATCAGCGGGCTCAGTTCTTCTTACTTTGCCGATGCCAGCTACGGACGCGGCGCGGCAGTCAGCAGCTTTAAGAATCTGGTGATGTCCGCCAACAAGACGATTGACATTACCGGCCCGCTGCTCGACGGGTGGCAGGTTGAGCTGTACTGGAACGAACAGCTGGTCGGTTACAGACAAAACGGCGTCAACGGACAGTACAACTTTCCGAATATGCCGGTTTCGTATGGCCTGAATACGTTTAAGCTGGTCTTTTACGGCCCGTACGGCGAAACACGCACCGAGTATGAACGCTACTATTCCGGTACCAGCCCGGTCAAAAAAGGCGAGTTCGGCTATACGGCGGCGGCATACCAACCGTACCGCTATCTGATAGAAGACAACGAGCCATTTGAATACGAAGGCAAAGAGACGCCTATTATTGACCTTACCGGTTATTACGGCGCGACCGACAACCTGACTTTAATGGGCGGTTTTACGCAGACGCCGGATGCGGATACGGGCATTGAGACGCAGCATTTCGGCATGGCTGGCGCCCAGTATGCGATTAAGGGAAGTTCTATCCAATATAATCTGGAGCAAAACCTGGATACGCAGGAATTCGGACACCACGCGGAATGGCAGGGCGACGTTTATATCGGAACGGTTTATGCCGGTTATGACAAGTTCAACAATATCCACTCGCCGGTTTCGTTCTACGGCGACGAATATCTCGACGAACAGTTTGAAGCCAGACTGTCGGGCATGCTGCCCTGGCGGGTACCGTATTATCTGAGCTGGCGGCAGGGAACGCTTGAGAGCGACCAGACATCGTTTAACAACATGACGGCGCGATTGTCCAAACAGCTGATAAACGGACTGAACCTTACCCTTGAGGACAATTACTACGATTATGCCCATTCGGAAAAACCGTATAATACGGTACGCGGCGGCGCCTACAAATGGTGGGGAAATTTTTCTTCCGAGACATGGCTGACATACGAAACGTCGCCGGAAAGCCGGTTCACGGAATTTTCTACCCGGCTGGACTGGCGCACCGGACGCAATACATATCTTTCCGGAAAATATACGCGCAACCTGATTGAAGACATGGACTATTTCTCATTTTCCGGCGGACAGGTCTTCCCGTTCGGCGGATTGACGGCGACGCTCGAAGTTGACCGCGATTTCAACATCAGTTCATATCTGACTTATAACATCAGCTTTGCCAAGACGCCGGACAGAATGGGCATTATCACTTCGGCAAATTCCAAGCTCAGTGATACGGGCACGATGTATGTCAAACTTGCTGACGAAAGCGGCAATCCTCTTGAGGGAATCGGGCTGAATGCCAACGGGCTGGAAAAAGAAGTCTATACCGACGAAAACGGCGTGGCGGTCTTAACCGACCTGCAGACATACGAGAAAACAATTTTGAATGTTGACACGGAAACGCTGCTGGATATTGCCCTGCAGCCTAAAAACGAAGAGAAAAAGCTGGTGCTGCGGCCTGGTACCGTACGAACCGTCGCCATTCCGTTCATCCATCGCGGTGCGGTTGAAGGCAAACTTGCCAATGACGACAACATCCGTATGTTCGGCTATCAGGTTACAGCGTTTGATTACGCCGGTAAGGAACAAGGGATGACGTTTGCTGATGTGGACGGATTTTTCATTTTGGATTCCATACCATACGGCACATATAAAATCATCGTGTCAAAAGACGGGCATGAGCTGGCCGAACTGCAAGACGTCAAGATTGACGACGTATCGGTTTACATCCAAGATGAAATAAAACTTGATACCAGAGCGGCGGCGTTTTTTGCCGAAAATGACAGCGAAAAACAGCTATTGCAGCATGAAGAAGAGCATGAACGCGGCTTTAACCATCAGGAATACCGCAACAATGATTTTCCGATTGATATTCCGCAAGCCGTCAACGAACCGGGGGAAAATATACAGCCAATCAAAATCGAAGAAATTGAGGGCGATATTTTTGCCCGCGCGGATGCTCCGGTTTTTGACTCGGTCGCATCTGTACAATCATACGCCCGATATATGAGCTTTGCCGAAACGGAAAAGGATATTTTCAATACCGGCGGAGAGGACGGCGATGCGGCTGCGGTTCTCGGCGATTTAAGCCGCAACCCGGCATTGCAGGAACTGATAAAACCATAGCTGACGCAATATGTGCTGCGGCACAAAGGTATCGGCATTATGAGTAAGCCATTCCCCAAATGCAATGCGGCGACTGATTATTTGCAACAAAAAACCGCTTGTTGGCAAGCGGTTTTTGAATTTCAGCAACTTTTACGACATACTGTCTGCCGGAAGGCAGACCGCCGCGCTGCCTATTCCGGCAACAGAGGGGAACGGTATGCCATATACGGATCATCCTGAGCCGAAATTATGGTGAAGCTTCCGTCTTCATTGACAACAGCCTTGTCAATCTGATTCAGTTCATATTCGCCAAACTGATTCAGGTCAGCCCGCTGCGCCCCCATCAGATAAATATCTTTGACGGTTACGGTTCCCGGATTGGATGCAAAATCCAAACGAATGCGGTACACTTCATCTGACGGAATAACTATGCTGTATCTGTGGGTTCCCGCTTTTCCCGGATATTCGACCATATGCCCGGCATCAAACCAGACTTCGCGCTCTACGGTATAAAACACTTCGTAATTAAAGTCTTTTTCCGAAGTCGCCGTGAAGGTCAGCACCACATTCTGCGGTTCAACTTTTATCGCTTTTTTCTGAGGTTTCGGTGTTTCGCTCCCGGCTTTTGCGGCAACGGCACCAGAAGCTTCTTCGGATACAGCCTGGCTTTCTTTCGCAGGCTTCTGCTTTTCTTCCGGCTGTTTCCGCTGTTCGGCCGCCTTTTCAACAGCAGAGGGCTTATCCTGTTCTGCCGCCGGCGCTGTCGCCTCCGCCTTCGTTTCAGGCGCCGTTACTGTCGGAGCCGGCTCCTTTTTGCCGGAGAACGCCAGCATAAACAGCAAGACGGCAACCACCAAAATTATAGCGGCGACTACCCACTGTTTCGTATTATTTTTCTCTTCCATAAAATTTTCTCCCTTTCTTAAAATAAACTAAGGAGAATTGTAAGCAATAAAATTGCTTTTTTCAACCCTTATTTTAAAGAACCTATTTTTAATGGCGACAAAATATTCTTGACATTCCTTCTACATTTTATATAATTTTGGACAAATTTAATATTTATTGTGTCATTTTTATAATATTTATGTATGAAACGATTATTTATTTTTGATGTTGACGGCGTTCTGTTAGATTTGTGGCCGGCTATGAGATCTGTATTTGCCTGTTATTATAACATGTCATTAAGTGATAAAGACTGGGACGACATTATTGATGATTTCCTTCACAATCCCCTGCCTTATCTGGAATTTGGCGAGTATTTCAGCCAATCGCAAACTTTCAAAAACCTGCTCCCGGTAAAAGGAATGCCCGAATTGGTCTTTAGCTTGTCCAACCATTGTTTTGATTTAGCAATAGTCAGCTCTGCCGATCCTGCGTATATAGAACAACGCCGCCAAAACATTAAAGAGCATTACGCCGATTGTTTTGAAAAGATTATTTGTGTCGGAATGAAGCAAACAAAGGAAGAAGCTTTACGCCAAGTGGCTTCCGGGTATGACGAAGTTTTCTTTGTTGACGATAATCCCCGGCATTTGTTTGAGAGTATCGGTATTGTTACCTGCCCGATTTGGCTTGAAAACAAACATCATTTGTTTTTATGGCAGGGCATTGACAATACCTGCATCAAAAAGGCCCGAAATGCCAAAGATATTCTTGATATCGCACTGAAACATGCTTAATCTTTGAGAACAGGGCAATTTTAACGAAGCCGCGACATTTTCTGTCGCGGCTTTGCTGTATCCTAATAATAATTTTACTGCTCAAGTTTGTTTTATTTCCCCTGGCAAACCAGTTCCCAATACATTCAAACCAGCCGGCTCTGCCTGATTGCGGCGCGGACGAATTCCACGAACAGCGGATGCGGCGCAAAAGGCTTTGACTTCAGCTCGGGGTGAAACTGTACGGCAACAAACCATGGATGATCCGGGCGCTCGACAATTTCCGGAAGTTTACCGTCCGGCGAGGTTCCGGAGATAACCATACCGGCCCGCTCCAGTTGCTCTTTATACTTAATATTGACTTCATAACGGTGACGATGACGTTCGGAGATGAGTTCCGTGCCATAAACTGCCGCCGCTTTGGAACCGGGTTTCAAAACGGCTTCATACGCGCCCAGACGCATGGTTCCGCCCAAATCTCCGTCTTTATGACGTATCTGTTTCGCTCCGTCTTTATCCCATTCCGTCATCAGGCCGACAACAGCTTCGCAGTTTTCATCCAGTTCGGTCGTATTGGCGTTTTTGACGCCGAGAATATTGCGCATAGTTTCAATAACGGCCATCTGCATTCCAAAACAAATTCCCAAAAACGGAATATTATGTTCACGCGCATATTTGACGGCGGCAATTTTCCCGGCCGTCCCGCGCAGACCAAACCCGCCGGGGACCAAAATCCCGCTGACGTCGGAAAGCAGGGCTGAGGGCTCTTCACGTTCCAAGTCTTCGGCATCAATCCATTTAATCCGCACTTTGTATTTGTTGGCAATGCCGCCGTGCGTCAGAGCTTCGCCCAAGGACTTGTATGCCTCAAGCAATTTGACATATTTGCCGACCACGGCAATTTTAACTTCTCCCTCGGGCGCCTTGAGCGTTTCAACGATTTTTTCCCACCGGCTCAAATCGGCATCGGGGCACGGCAGATTGAAATAGCGGCATACTGCTTTATCCATACCCTCTTTGGAATAAGCCAGCGGCACCTGATAAATGTTGCTGACGTCCAGTGCCGGGATAACGTTTTCCTCACGAATATTGCAAAACAGCGCAATCTTTTTGCGTTCGTTTTCCGGGATTGGCATCTGGGAACGGCACAAAAGCATATCCGGCTGAATACCATATTCCTGCAGCTGCTTGACCGAATGCTGCGTCGGTTTGGTTTTCAGCTCGCCGGCAGTCGGAATATACGGCAAAAGCGTCAGATGCAAAAACATTGTACGATTACGGCCGAGGTCGTACGCCAGCTGGCGGATGGCTTCAAGATAAGGCTGCCCTTCAATATCGCCCACCGTACCGCCGATTTCGCACAGTACAAAGTCTTCATCTTCCAAATCACTGACGATAAAATTTTTAATCTCATTGGTTACATGGGGAATGACCTGAATGGTAGATCCGAGATAATCCCCGTGGCGCTCCTTATCTATAACGCGCTGATAGATTTTACCGGTGGTCGTGCTATCGCTTTTCTTAGCCGCAACGCCCGAAAACCGCTCATAGTGCCCCAGGTCAAGATCGGCCTCGGTTCCGTCATCGGTTACGAAAACTTCACCGTGCTGAAACGGGCTCATCGTACCTGGGTCGACGTTCAGATATGGGTCAAGCTTTCTCAACCGCACTTTAAAGCCCCGGCATTGCAAAATTGAGGCAAGAGAGGCGGAGGCCAAACCTTTTCCCAGTGAAGAAACAACGCCGCCGGTGATAAAAATAAATTTGGTTTTCGGGTTTAATTCAGACATTTTTCTATCCTTTTTGGTTAAATTTTGCAGTGAAAAAGGCACCTCCCTGAAAAGGTGCCTTTATTTTCAGTCCTTATTGACGACATATCGCTATTCCGCTGCCGGAACGGACGGAGTTTCAGGTGCTGCCGCCGAAGCAGGCGCCGGTGCCGGATTTTGAGCTGTATCAGAGGCTGCCGGAGCTGTGCTCTGATTTTGCGCAGCGGCATCAGGAACGCTCGGAACCGCCGGTTCGGTCTGCACCAGAGGCGCAACGTCGGTAATTGACTCCGGCTTTCTGGTTTCGCCTTTATAATACAGCGAAAGCAAAATCGAAGTAATAAAAAATACGGTTGCCAGAACTGCCGTGGTACGGGTCAGCAGGTTTCCTTTGCCGCGTGCAGACAAAAAGCTGTCCGCTCCGTTGCCCCCGCCCAGCCCGCTCAGGGCATTGCCGGAATTGCGCTGCATCAAAATCAGCACAACCAGCAGGATGGCTACCATTAAATGAATGACTAACAATACAGATCCCATTTTTATTTCCTTTATTGATTATTGTTTGCTTGCTTCGGCAATAGCCATAAAGTCCGCCACCTTGAGGCTGGCTCCGCCAATCAAACCGCCATCGACATCGGGAAGAGCCAAAAGCGCTTTGGCATTTGCCGGTTTCATGCTGCCGCCGTACAAAATGCGCATTTTGTTGGCATTGGCGCGGCCGAGCTTCTTGCTTACCGCCTTGCGGATCGCGGCATGGACTTCTTCAACATCATCGGTTGTCGGCGTACGTCCCGTCCCTATCGCCCAAACCGGCTCATAGGCAATTACCGTATTCTGCGCCGTGGAAACGTCCGGAACGGAACCGTTAATCTGCGACGTGCAGACATCTATGGCATGACCAGCATCACGCTCCGCCTCGGTTTCGCCGATACAGATAATAACTTTCAGCCCGGCATTAATCGCCGCCTCGGCTTTTTTTCTGACCAGTTCATCGCTTTCATAGTGGTCGGTACGGCGTTCGGAGTGCCCGACAATCACATACTGGCATCCGAGGTCCTTGAGCATAACCGGGCTGATGTCGCCGGTATGCGCTCCAGACGCCGCAAAATGGCAGTCCTGCGCCCCAAGCATAACCCGGGACCCTTTAATTGCTTTCTTTGCCGAAGCCAACAGGGTAAACGGAGGACAAATCAGGAATTCGCAATCTTTGCGGGCAGCCTTTTTGGCTTCCTGGGCGACGCCTTTGGCCAAAGCAACGCCGTCTTCCAAAAGACAGTTCATTTTCCAGTTGCCGGCAATTAAAGTTTTTCTCACCATGTTCTTAATCCTCATTCCATAAATTATAACTTGTTCTTTTTTAGCACAGGCTTTTTTATTTTCCAGCTAAAAAAAAAGTTGTTTACAGAAAAATTCCCCCGCCCGGAGGAAACTGCCGGATGAAGAAAAAGGCTGAATGAAAGAAAAGACCGGATAGAGGAAAAGACCGGATGAAAAAGCGCCGGTTCAAAACAAGGCGAATGCTTTCCCGCTTTGTAAAAAAAAACGTTGAACATATTTATATTTGCAATTGCATAAATTTTTTTGGCTTTTATAATGGGCAACAATCAGGTTATTTTTGGGATGGAAAAAAATGATAAGTAAATTAGCTAAAGCACATGAAAGTTGGGTTTTCAAAATTATTTCCGCAGCGGTAGCCGTAAGTTTTGTTTCGCTTTTCGGCGTTACGGGCTATATTGACAGTGCCAGCCAGAACCAGACCGTGGTCGATGTTGACGGCAAAAAAACGACGCAAAGCGAATTTTCCTACAGATTACAAAAAGAGCTGAACGCACTAAAAAATCTGACCAGCGACGATTTTGAACTGACCGACGATATGCGCAACGCCATTACCGAAGGCGTATTGAGACAGATTGTCGACGAGAGCGTTCTTGACCAGACCATGGCCGAAAACGATATTTATTTCCCTAAAGCCTATGTCCAGCAGATTATTTTCAGCCAGCCGGAATTTATAAATCCGGCCAACGGGCAGTTCAACCCTGAGATATTCAAACGCTACCTGTCTTCCGCCGGCCTGAGCGAAGACGAATATGTAGCCATGGTTAAGCGCCTTATGGCACGCAAAATGCTGGTTACCGATCTGGTAGAAGGTTTTGGTGTTCCCGAAGCTCTCAGCAGAGCCATCCACAAAATGGACAATCAGCGCAAGTCCTTTAAATATGTTACGGTATCGCCGGCCGACGTTCGAATTGAGCGCAAAATCAGCGACGACGAAGTCAAACAGTATTTTGAAGACTTTTCGGAAAATTTTATGATTCCGGAGACAAGGGAAGCAGAGGTTCTTTTTGTTCCCAATGAAACGGTTTTGAAGAAATATGCCGCAAGCGACGAGATGGTTGCGGATTATTACAAGCAGCACGAGAAGGAATTTGACCTGCCGGAGAAAAGGGAAGTATTGCAGATGGTCTTTACCGACAAGGCGCAGGCAGAAAAGGCGCTGAACGAAGTAAAAGGCGGCAAAGATTTTGCTGCCGCGGCAAAAGATATGCAGGCGGAAAATGCTGACGAGCCGACATTGGGGCTGGTTGCTCAGGATGAACTGGCGGAAGATTTGGCGTACGACACTTTTGAAATGCCGTTGAACGAGCCCCGCCTGTTGCAGGTTGCCGACACATGGCAGGTTGTCAGCGTCAAACAGATTGTTCCGGCAAAAAAAATGACGTTTGAAGAAGTTAAGCCGCAGATTGAAGAGATTTTGAACAATGACAATCTGTATGATGCCCTGCGTGACGCCAGAGCTGAAATTGACGATGCAGTCAACGGCGGCAAAGATTTGGCAGAAACCGGAAAAATGTTCGGTATTGAACCGGTACGGATTTCCGGTATCAGCGAAACGGCTCCGGTTGAAAACGCCCCGGCACAGCTTAAATCTCTGACAACTTCGCTTGATTTTAACGAACTGGTCTTTTCGTACGGACTGAACGAGATAAGCTCGGCCGAGGAATTTGACGACGGTATTGCCGCTATCAGGGTTACCGCAGTCAAAGATGCCCATCTGCCCGAGATTGATGAAGTCAAAGACAAAATCACGGCAATGTGGGAGGTTCAGGAAAAAGATGCGCTGGCTAAGGAAACTGCCGACAACATTATTGCCGATGCCGAAAACGGCGAACAGCTCGCCGATGCGGCGAAAGCACGGAATTTGGAAGTTTTCCGTTCCGAACCAATCAACCGCAATGAAACATTTGCCGGTTTGAGCGCACAGGAAATAAATGACCTGTTCGTAACAGAAGACGGCGCGGTCAAACTTTATGAACACCCGGGAAACAACTTTGTCATCGTTACCCCGTATGAAACGGTCAATTATGCCGACGAGCTGGACAAAGATGCTCTGGCGGAAGTAAAAACCCGGGCGGCGGTTTCAATGGGCTCGGATATGGCTCAAAGCGCATTGAATGCTTACGCGGAAGGCATGGATATTAAAATTGACTATAAACGCGCAGGGTTTTCCGAATAATGAAAATTGTATTTATGGGAACGCCGGATTTTGCCGTTCCGGTTTTGGAAGCACTGGCGAAAGAGCATAACATCGTCGCCGTTTATACCCGGGCGCCGAAAGAAAGCGGTCGCGGCAAGAAGGTCAATAAGACACCGGTACACCTTTTAGCAGAAGCAAAAGGCATTGAAGTCAGAACGCCGAAGTCTCTCAGGAACGAAGACGAACAGCTGAGCCTGAAAGCACTGGGGGCGGATATGGCGATTGTCGCCGCGTATGGTTTAATTTTGCCGCAGACTGTTCTGGACATTTTTCCCAAAGGATGTATTAACGTCCATGCTTCCCTGTTGCCGCGCTGGCGCGGGGCGGCACCGATACAGCGGGCAATTGAAGCCGGAGACAAGAAAAGCGGCATTTCCATCATGCAAATGGCGGCGGCGCTTGATGCCGGCGACATTCTCAGCCAGGAAGAGGTTGTTATTACCCCCGAAATGACGGGAGGCGATTTGCATGACGAATTGTCTGCGGTCGGGGCTGATTTGCTGGTCAGGACCTTGCGGCAGCTGGACAATATTGTTCCGACAAAGCAGGACGAAAGTCTGGTAACTTATGCGGAAAAGCTGGACAAAGCCGAATGCCGACTGGATTTTGCCGGAAACACGAATGCGCTGGCTGACAAACTCAGAGCGTTTTCCCCCTACCCTGCGACATATTTTACCTACAAAGGCGAACGTTTTAAGGTTTACCGGGCCCGGATATGCGACGGACAGGGCGCACCGGGAGAAATTATTGAAGGCGAAAAGGCTCTGACGATAGCCGGATGCGAAGGCAAGGCACTTTGTATCGAAAGGCTGCAACGGGAAGGCAAACAGCCGATGGAAACGGCCGAACTGCTGAAGGGCTTTCGTTTTGAAAAGGGCGTGATTTTATAATTTTTTTGCTTGATTATATAAAAATGTTGTATATACTCGGGGCAAATTTGTTGTTGTAATCCGCGGGCGTGGTGAAATTGGTAGACACGCCAGACTTAGGATCTGGTGGCTTTGCTGTGAGAGTTCGAGTCTCTCCGTCCGCACCATTTCGGGTACTGCCGAAATGGGCTTTTTGGAAGAGATAAATATAATGAAGATTAAAGAAGTAAAATCAGAAGGCTTGAGCCGCGAATATAACGTTACCGTCAGCGCTGCGGATTTCACCGCGGAAGTTGACAAGAAACTTCACGAGATTGCCAAGACGGTCAGCATGGCCGGTTTCAGAGCGGGAAAGGTTCCGTTTGCGATGGTTAAGAAAAAATACCAGGGCAACGCAATGAGCGATGCGCTGGATGAAGTTGTCCGCAACGGCGTCAACGAAGTCCTGAAAGAAAAGGAATTGCGCCCGGTATTCACGCCGGATGTCGACCTGAAGAAATTTGAAGAAGGTAAAGACGTTGAATTCAAGGTATCCATGGACATTATGCCGACGATTGAACTAAAGGACTTCTCCGCAATCAAAATCGAAAAGCCGGTAGCGGAAGTTCCCGACGAGGAAGTTGAAAAAGCGCTGAACTATATGGCTGAGAGCCGCCGCGACACGATTAAGGTTGAAGAAGACCGCGTTACGGCCAAAGGCGATATTGCGGTTATCGATTTTGTCGGTTCCATTGACGGTGTAGAATTTCCGGGCGGCAAAGGCGAAGCTTATCCGCTGGAAATCGGTTCCAACTCCTTTATTCCGGGTTATGAAGACCAGCTTATCGGCAAGAAAGCCGGCGAAGTCGTAGAAGTAAAAGCGACTTTCCCGGAAAACTACCATGCCAAAGATCTGGCCGGCAAAGAAGCCCTGTTTGTAACGACAATCAAAGAAATCAGAGAAATCAAAAAAGCGGAAATCAATGACGAATTCGCAAAATCCATGGGCGAAGAAAACCTTGACAAGCTCAAAGAGACCGTCAAGAAGAGAATCGCACAAGATTATGAAACCGCTTCCAAGATGAAACAGAAACGTTCTCTGCTGGATGCTTTGGACAAGGCTTACAAGTTTGACGTTCCGGCCAAGCTCGTTGACATGGAGTATGAAGCGATTGTCAAGCAGTATGAAAACGCCAAGAAAAACAATCAGCTTGACGAAGACGAAAAGAAGAAAAAGGAAGAAGACCTGCTGAAAGAATACAAGGAAATCGCCGTTCGACGTGTTAAGCTCGGTCTGTTGCTGGCTGAAGTCGGCAATGACGCCAAAGTAGAAGTAACGCAGGAAGACCTCAACAAGGCGATTATGAGCGAAGCTCAGCGTTATCCGATGCAGGCAAAGGCCATTTTTGACTTTTATCTGAAGAACAAAGAAGCGGTTGAACGTCTGCGTACTTCCGTTTATGAAGAAAAGGTCATTGACTATGTCCTTTCCAAAGTCCAGACCAAAGAAAAGAAAGTTTCGGTTGAAGACTTGTATAACTTTGACGAAAAGGCAGCATAATCAGACTTTGCAAAGTCAGGTATTATGCCTGTCCGGAAAAAAGAGCCGCACTTTTGCGGCTCTTTTTCTTATGTTTGGAAAACAGTAAAGATATAAAGAAATCTTATTTTTTAGTCAGATGAAAAATATATTGACAAAAAGACAAATTTAGCTGATAATAGTATCCAATATTAATCATTAAAATATAACTTTATGAAAAAATTATTATTTATGATTGCAGTTGCAATCTGTTATTTGTTTTTGGCATCATGTTCCGGTGAGCCGTCGTATGAATATAGTGAATACAACCGACTGTTGCCCACTCCTCCGCAAGAGCTCAATGTGCCGGAAGATGCATCTGAACTTAGTTCGGACTCTGTTGTTGCCACGTTAATAGCGATTGGTGGAGATGGCCGACGCCGAACAAGCTCAAGTGTGGCGTATGTGTTATTATCAAGCGGTGAGGTCTTGTTTTTTAAAAAATCAGATGTTATCCTGCCTTTTACCAAAGAGCAGGCAAAAATCTTAATGCTCGCCAAGATGAAAGGGAAAATGCTTTCGGCTGAGGATTAAAATTTAAGTTTTTGAAAAGACGGTTTGTTTGAACCCGGAAAATTTTAAGACGCTTCGTATGAGGCGTCTTTTTTAATATGTTTGTACCAGCAACAGCTTTTTTATGAACATGGGCTTTTTTTGTTGCAAAAATACAATAGTTTTGTTAGATATGTTGTTAGTTTTGCAATAAATTTTCCAAGAGGCGGCAATGTTTAACATCGGCATGGATATTCTGATTGATTCCCTATACGAAACGCTGGCGTTGTTTCCATACCTGTTTCTGACATATCTGGCGCTTGAATTTCTGGAACATAAGACATCGCGGAAAACTCTATCCTATATAAAAAAATCAGGTTCTTATGGTCCGGTTGCCGGCGGATTGCTGGGGCTGATACCACAATGCGGTTTTTCGGTCGCGGCAGCCAACCTCTATGCAACAGGCATTATTACGCTCGGCACGCTGATGGCCATTTTTCTCTCCACTTCCGACGAGATGCTGCCGATTTTGATTTCCGGCGGCGCAGGAGCGGCTTTGATTGTACAGATTTTGGGAATTAAGGTTATTTTTGCGATTGCCAGCGGTGTGCTGTTGGATATTTTCCTGCCGCAAAAATTTATCAGGCACAAACAGGAACCGGACATTGAGGCATTTTGCCAACGGGAAAAATGCAAATGCGACGACAAGGACAACATATGGCATTCCGCATACAAGCATACTGAAAAAATCAGCATTTTCATCTTTATTTTCTCTCTTATCGTCAACGCCGTTTTTGCATTTGGCGGCAGAGAGACCGTGCAACTGCTGTTGACGGGAATGCCGATACTCAGCAAATTCATTGCGGCAGGCGTGGGGCTTATTCCCAGCTGTTATCCATCGGTATTGCTGACGCAGCTGTATCTTGACAATGCGATTACATTGGGCACAATGCTGGCGGGAACGCTCAGCAATGCAGGACTGGGATATCTGGTTTTATACCGGGTTAACCCGAATCGGAAAGAGAATCTGCGCATACTCGCACTATTGTACGGTTTGGGTGTTGTATTCGGCATCGTTGCGGAAATTTTGCTTTAAACGCTCAAACGGAACCTAAGGCCTCAGGTCTCAACGAAATGTGCGGCTATCCCTGCGTATAGCTTTGACGCAGAAGGGCTATTTCTTCCTCATATCCGGGAATTTCGTTCGGCGTTTCCAAATTAACGGGAATACCTTTGAGCGCAGAATGATTGATAAACCGAATCAGAGCGTCTTTTCCTATTGTCCCATGCCCCAGCCGCTCGTGGCGGTCTTTATGCGACGCAAACTCCGTCATACTGTCGTTTAAATGAATCGCATGCAAACGATTCAGCCCGATGACACGGTCAAATTCTTCCAATACTTCGTCCAGACGGTTGACAATATCGTAGCCGGCAGAATAGACATGGCAGGTATCCAAGCATACACCGAGACGTTCCGGCGCATTAGAGCTGGCACGGGAAATTATTTCTGCCAGCTCCTCAAAACGGGAGCCTACTTCACTGCCTTTGCCGGACATGGTTTCCAATAATACCGTTGTATGGCGTGCTTCCGGCATTACGGCATCCAAAATCTCGACGATTTGCGGAATAGCGGCGGCAACTCCCTGCCCTACGTGTGAACCGGGATGGAAATTATACAGGTTTCCGGGAAGATTTTCCATCCGTTTCAAATCATCGGCAAAAACCTCGCCGGCAAATTCCCGAACCGATGTATCTTTTGAACAGGGATTGAGCGTATACGGCGCATGAGCCAAAATTTTGCCAAACCCGTTCTGTTTTGCCAATGCCAAAAATTCAGAAACATCGGCCGGCTTTATGTCTTTGGCAGCACCGCCGCGGGGATTGCGCAAAAAGAACTGAAACGTATTGGCATTAATTTTCAAAGCCGTTTTTCCCATTGCGGCAAAACCGGCAGCTGATGACAGATGACACCCCAAATACAACATTTTACTCTCCTTGCACAATTTCTGACCGATTTGTTTTACAATTGATTTGCAAAAGCGTCAATTTTTTTATGCAAATATTATTTTTATACATATAAGATTATTTGTATACCAATCATTTTTGCGTACAGATAATTTTTTTGCGCACAGATGAAAAAAAAGCTTGTAATCTAATTTTTTTTTGTGTAGATATATGTTCGTTGAACAACGGAACGTAGTTCAGCCTGGTAGAACGCTGCGTTCGGGTCGCAGAGGTCAGTGGTTCGAATCCACCCGTTCCGACCATATTTGGCGCCTGTTGAACAAACAGGCGCTTTTGTTATGCCTGAAGATTGCATATCAGAGCATCGCTTTTTCTTATATCTTTCCGCCCTTGAAGGCCACAGTTTCCTTTGTCTGTGTGCGTTTTTTCCACGTTAGAAACCTGTTGAATTTAAACCAACCTTTTAAATATATACCTGAGTAGACATTCAATAGCAAGAATAAGTTATTCTAATCCATTATAATTAAATAATTAATTGAAAAGACGAAAATCTTGTTGTGAATAAAAAACTGCTTATTTAAAAGGTTGGTTTTTTATAAACAAAAGGTCAGATTTATCTGCCAAAGGAGATTTTTATGGCTGTTTCACCTCAAGAAAGCAAATATTCCGCCCATGTTTCCCCGGATAAACCGCTGCGTATCGTCAGGCTGGGCGGAGGGCTCGGCAATCAGATGTTTCAATATGCCTTCGGACTGGCTGCCGGCGATGTTTTGTGGGACAATACCAGCTTTTTGACCAACCATTACCGCAGTTTTGATTTGGGATTGTATAACATCAGCGGAGATTTTGCCTCAAATGAACAAATAAAAAAATGTAAAAACGAAATCAGATTTAAAAACATTCTTCCCCGTTCCATCCGCAAAAAATTTAATCTGGGAAAATTTATTTACCTGAAAACCAACCGCGTCTGCGAAAGACAGATTAACCGTTACGAGCCGGAACTTCTAAGCAAAGATGGCGACGTTTATTATGACGGAGTTTTCCAGACCGAAAAATATTTTAAACCGCTGCGAGAAAGGCTGTTGCATGATTTTACGCTGACAAAACCTCTTGATGCAGCGAATCTTGATATGCTTGCCAAAATCCGGGCTGCCGATGCCGTTGCCGTTCATATCCGTCGCGGCGACTATCTTAATCCGCGCAGCCCTTTTACTTATTTGGATAAGGATTATTTTCTGAATGCGATGGATTATATCGGGAAACGCGTTGATAAACCGCATTTCTTTATTTTTTCCAGTGATACAGACTGGGTTCGGACTAATATACAAACAGCCTATCCGCAGACTATCGTTGAAATTAATGATGAAAAACACGGCTATTTTGACTTGGAACTGATGCGGAACTGCCGCCATAACATTATCGCCAACAGCACATTTTCGTGGTGGGGAGCCTGGCTGAATACAAATCCGGACAAGATTGTCGTTGCGCCTAAGCAATGGTTCAGGCCGGACGCTGCCGAATATTCCGGTGATATCGTTCCTAACGACTGGATAAAGTTATGACTGGCTTTAATAAAGAAAAAGACCGGGAAAATGTTGAATGGAGCAATACATATTTTTGCATAAAAACCAAAGTAAGGAAAAGTAATCATGGTTAAAGTTTTTGTTTCCGGTTGTTTTGATGTTCTGCACAGCGGGCATATCCGTTTTTTCGAAGAGGCAAGCCAGTACGGCGACTTATATGTTTCCATCGGTTCAGACAAGACGGTGGAAGAACTAAAGAAACGCAAAACACTTTATAACGAAAAGGAACGCCTGTATATGGTCGGGGCTATCCGGTATGTTCATCAGGCTTTTATCGCCAAAGGAAGCGGCAAGCTCGACTTTTTGCAAGAGCTGGCAGAAATTAAGCCGGATATTTTCTTTGTCAACAGCGACGGCGACAGCCCAGAGAAACGTAAAGCCGTAGAAGATTTAGGAATACGTTATATTGTCAGCAATCGTATCCCCAAAGATTTATTGCCGGTCAGGTCAACAACTGCCATCAGGACGGTTTTAGGAAAATAAATTGGCAATGGAGGCAAAATGAAAATCAGACTAATACAAAAGGCTATTGATATTCTAAGAAACAAAAAAGCCAACGCTTATATACGTGGAAAACATACCTGTGTTGACAAATCTTCCGTTATTGATTCGCATTGTGAAATCGGCGATTATACGTCTGTCGGCAGGGACGTTGATATTACCAGAGCAAAAATAGGCAGGTATTGCAGTATTGCTTCACACGTCAGAATCGGACAAGGCGAACATAATCTTGATGAGGTTTCAACCTCGACGCTCCTTTCATACCGGGGGGGGTATCACGACTTAACCCAAAAGGACTGTATTATTAAAAACGATGTTTGGATAGGCGTAAATGCAGTTATCCGGCGCGGCGTTACCGTCGGCAACGGTGCTGTGGTCGGCGCTAATTCTTTTGTCAACAAAGATGTTCCCGATTTTGCCGTTGTGGGAGGTTGTCCGGCGAGAATTATCAAATTCCGATTTGATGAAGAAACACAAACAAGAATTATTGCGTCGGCCTATTGGGATTATGCCCCCGAAGACGCGAAAAAAATTATTGACACACTGGACATCAATCATTAAATTTTGAATATCAGCTATTAAATTTCAGATATTGTTTTAAGGTTTTCATTAAATTATTAAGGCATTATTGTTCCACTTAAAAACTATTTATTATGTCAGACGAAACATTTGAAACCAATTTGGCGAAAACAGCCGATGTCAACGAATTAAAATCGTTTCTGGAGCATACCTGGCTGTGCATTCCGGCACAAGTTGCGCTTATTGCCCGCGGAGATGAAGCTTTAATAAAGCTGTACATTTCAACTTATAATTTGTCGGAAGAGGCGCAATGTGAACTGGTCAGACTCGGAAACCGGGAACTTTTACTTTATGCCGTAGAGAAAGCTCCGATTTCAAGAAATGCCACCAGACTTTTAATCGAGAAATTCGTCGTTTGATTTTGCTCAAGCGTTCCGACTGCCTGAACGCTTTTGCATTTACCCTTAAAAAGCCCCGCGTAAAACGTATGGGGCTTTTTGAGTACAAAAAACCCGCCTGAAAACAGCGGGTTTTTTATTTTACCTATGAGCAAAGCCTTATTCGGCGTTCTTTGCTTTAGCCTGTGCAGACAAGTCGTCGGCAATACGGGCAGAACGGCCGCGCAGGGCACGCAAGAAGTACAACTTGGCTCTTCTTACCTTACCGATACGAGTTACCTCAATCTTCGCAACATTCGGAGAATACAGCGGGAATACACGTTCTACGCCTTCGCCGAAAGAAATTTTGCGAACAGTGAAAGAAGAGTTCAGACCATCATTCTTACGGGCAATGCAGACGCCTTCATAAATCTGAATACGCTCGCGGTCGCCTTCCTTTACCTTGGTGTGAACCTTAAGGGTGTCGCCGGCTTTGAAGTCAGGAATGTTCTTGCCTTCAGTCAATTTGGCTACTTGCTCTTGTTCAATATTTTCTAAAATGTTCATCAGTTTTACCTTTTTATAAAATTTTTTAACTTTATACACCTAACTATTTTTAGAATCAAGATATTTCTTAAATAAGTCAGGGCGTTTGGCCTTGGTTGCGATTTCGGCCTGTTCGCGGCGCCAGTCGGCTATCTTCCGGTGATGTCCGGACAGCAGGACTTCAGGAACACTGCGCCCCTCCCATTCCGTCGGACGGGTATATTGGGGGTATTCCAAAAGAAAGTTTTCAAAACTTTCATCTTCCAAAGATGCCTCATTTCCCAGAACGCCCGGCAACAGCCTGACGACTGCATCCAGCATTATCTGGGCGGCCTGTTCGCCTCCGGTCAGAATGTAATCGCCAATGCTTATCTCCTCGACGTTGTAGGCTTCAATGACGCGTTCGTCAATGCCCTCAAAACGCCCGCAGACAATCGTCAGTTCTTCTTCGCGGGAGAGCTCGTGTACCAGCTTCTGCGTCAGCGGGCGCCCTTTGGGACTCATATAGATAATCCGTCCCCGGGTATGATTGGCTTCTATTGCCCGCCCCAAAACATCGGGACGCATAATCATTCCTGCGCCGCCGCCGCACGGCGTGTCGTCCACAGACTTATGACGGTCAAACGCATAGTCGCGGATGTTGACGGCCTGCAGCTGCCACTTTTGCTCTTCCAATGCTTTTCCGGTCAAAGAGTACCCGAGAAAACCCGGAAACAATTCGGGAAAAACAGTCAGAACCGTTACATTCAGCATTCTTCGGAATCCTCTCCGTCTTCCAAGAATACCATTCCGGTTGACGCCACAATAATATAGCCTTCGTCAAGATTTATCTCCGGCACATAGCCCTTGTTAAAGGGCAACATTTCGGAACGCCCGCTCTTGAGCCGGATTTCCAAAATATCTCCGGCGCCGAAATTATAAAAACCGACAACTTCGGCAACTTCGGCCTTTTTAGCATCGAGCACTTTCATACCGACCAAATCCGCTTCGTAATAAACCTCTTCCGTTTTTAGTTCCGGGAGGACGCCGCGGGGGGCATAAAACTCGGTTCCGACAAGGTTTTCCGCCGTGGTGCGGTCATCAATCCCCTTGATTTTTATTCGGAGCAAATCTTTTGAATGTCCGGTAACTTTCAGCGAAAAACGCTTTCCGGCAGCTTTGTCTTCCAGTTCGCCATAAGCGGCAATATCTTTGTCAACAGCCGTATAGCTTTTGACCTTGACCTCACCCCTGATGCCGTGAACACCGACAATTTTGCCTAAACAAACTCTTTTTTCGCTCATTAAATTACCAATCGCAACATAAACTTAATTTATAAAGAGAAAAAGCTTAGGCTTCGGCAGACGTTTCAGCCGGAGCTTCGGCTGCGGCAGCGGCCTCGGCAGCAGCAGCGGCGGCCGCTTCAGCAGCAGCTTTTGCCTTTTCTTCTTTTTCCTTAATTCTCTCCAGAGCTTTCGCCTTCGGAGCGGACTTCTTGGGCTGGCTGTGAATTTTCGGAGCCTCGCAGATGCCCAGGTTAGCAAACAGCTTTTGCAGTCTTTCGGTCGGCTGTGCCCCTTTGGCAATCCAAGATTTTACCTTTTCAACATCCAGAACCAGTCTTTCCTGATGATCCTGCGGCAGCAGCGGATTATAAGAACCCAGCTTTTCAATAAATCTACCGTCACGAGGAGCTCTCTGATCGGCAGCTACAACGCGATAGTAAGGGTGCTTTTTCGATCCACCGCGAGAAAGTCTAATACGAACTGTCATTTTTTTCCTTTCCAGTTATTATTTGTTTCGTTCCTTCCGCTTAAAACGGAAATTTGTTGTTAAATCCGCCAAAAGGATTGTTCCCGAAGGAACCGCCCCCAAACGGACTGTTTTTGCCAAAACGGGAAGCGAGCGAGCCGAGGCCGCCCATTTTTCCCATTCTCTTCATCATAGTTGACATTTGCTCATAGGATTTAAGCAACTTGTTAACTTCATGAACTTCCACACCGGCACCGGCGGCAATTCTCTTCTTGCGCGATGCCTTGATAATATCAGGATTGCGACGTTCTCCCTTGGTCATGGAAAGGATTATCGCCTCCTGCTTTTTGACCAGCGAATCGGCATTAACCGCTTCTATCTGTTCCTTATATTTCCCCAAACCGGGCAGCATCCCCATAATGCTTGACATGGAACCGAGCTTCTGCATCTGACGGATTTGATTCAGCATATCGTCCAAATCAAACTTGCCTTTCAGCATCTTTTTAGCCATCGCTTCGGTTTCTTCGCGGTCAATATTTTCCACTGCCTTTTCTACCAGGCTGACAACATCGCCTTTGTCCAAGATGCGCCCGGCCAGACGGTCAGCGTGAAACTCTTCGATATCCTCCAGTTTTTCACCGGTTCCGAGGAACTTCAGCGGCGCGCCCGACACCATTTTCATGGACAACGCAGCACCTGCGCGCGACGAACCGTCAATACGTGTCAGCACCAAACCGGTAACGCCGACTTTTTCATTAAACTCTCTGGCGACGTTGCAGGCTTCCTGACCGATAAGAGCATCAGCCACCAGAAGCGTTTCGGTCGGCTGTGCCAGCTTTTTAACCGCTGCAACCTCATTCATCAGAGTTTCATCAATCTGCAAGCGGCCGGCAGTATCCAAAATCAGGACATCATACAGTCCTTTCTTTCCGACAGACATAGCGCGGCGGGTAATTTCCAAAGGTTTTTCTCCGGCAACTACCGGCAAAACGTCTACGCCAATCTGAGCACCGAGCTGTGCCAGCTGTTCCTGCGCTGCCGGACGATAAACATCCAGCGAGGCAAGCAAAACGCGTTTATTTTTTTTGAGCTTTAAGGCTATTTTGGCTGAGGTCGTAGTCTTACCGGAACCCTGCAAACCAACCATCAGGACAACGGCAGGCGGCACCGCTTTGAAATTAAGCTCATTGTTTTCAGCACCTAATAGCGCCACCAGCTCGTCATAAACGATTTTCACAAGCTGCTGATCCGGGCGGACAGCTTTGATAACTGTTTCGCCCAAGGCCTTTTCTTTGACGCGAGCCATAAATTCCCTGACAACCGGAAGCGACACATCTGCCTCCAGCAGGGCAAGGCGAATCTCGCGCAGCCCGTCTTCAATATCCTTCTCTTTCAGGATACCGCGGGAACCGAGCCTGGAGAAAATTCCGCTCAATTTGGTTGTCAATGCGTCAAACATTAAATTTCCTAATATTCATTACCCATTATGATAAAAAAAATTGCGCCAGTGTGCGAACCCTCGCTGACTGACGGCACTCCGTGGAGTGTTATTTTGTTATCAAAACTTACGTGGATATTAGGGAATAAATTGTAAGAGTCAAGCATTTTTTTACGGGTTTCCGGCTTTTTCACATTTCAGACGGCACTGAACGTATTTTTGGCTTGCATATTGCAATTTATTTGTTAGTATGCGCTTGAATTTTGCTCTCCGCTTATGTTTGCGGCAAGGAAGAGTCATTTTACATATTTATCCCCGTTTACGTATGTAACGGGCAAGAGTAATTTTACAGAGAAAAACAATGCCAGAAAATACTGTCAACAAAAGAAAAACGTTTGCGATTATTTCACACCCGGACGCCGGTAAAACCACCCTGACCGAAAAGCTGCTGTTGTTCGGCGGCGCCATTCAGCAGGCTGGGGCGGTTAAAGCGCGCGGCGAAAACCGGAGAGCCCATTCCGACTGGATGAAAGTGGAACAGGAACGCGGCATTTCGGTCGCGTCGTCAGTAATGACTTTTGAATATCACAACATCACTTTTAACCTGCTGGATACACCGGGGCACGAAGACTTCTCCGAAGACACTTACCGGGTTTTGACAGCCGTGGACTCGGCGGTTATGGTCATAGACTCGGCAAAAGGCATTGAAACGCAAACGAAAAAACTGTTTGAAGTCTGTCGTCTCAGGAACATTCCGATTATTACGTTCATCAATAAAATGGACCGCGAGGGGCAAGACCCGTTCCTGCTGCTGGACGACATTGAAAAAACGCTGGCGCTCGACGTTTGCCCGGCAAGCTGGCCCATCGGCAGCGGCAAAGACTTTCTCGGCTGCTACGACCTTTTGAACGATCAGCTTATTTTGATGAACAAAACCGGCAACAAGGGACAGGTCAACAGCGTGATTGAAACCTGCAAAGGCCTGGACGATTCGAAACTTGACGAGCTTCTGCCGGCACATGCGGTTGCCAAACTGCGTGAAGATGTCATGATGGTTAAAGAACTCTGTCCGCAATTTGATTTGGAACTGTATCTTGCCGGTGCGCTGACCCCGGTTTTCTTCGGCAGTGCCATTAATAATTTCGGGGTTAAGGAAGTTTTGGAAGGCTTGCATAATTTAGCTCCCTCGCCCCGGCCGCAGCCTGCGGCAGAACGCAAGGTCAGTGCCGATGAGAAAAAGGTAACGGGATTTATTTTCAAAATCCAGGCCAATATGGATCCGAAACATCGGGACAGAATCGCATTTATGCGTTTATGCTCCGGGCACTTCAAACGCGGCATGAGCCTGACGCAGATACGCACGGGCAAACCTGTAAAAGTGCCGACGCCGGTGATGTTTCTGGCTCAAGAACGGGAACTTGCCGAAGACGCTTACGCCGGGGACATTATCGGCATTCCCAACCACGGACAGCTGCGTATCGGCGACACGCTTACCGAAGGGGAAAAACTGCATTTTACCGGCATTCCTAGTTTTGCACCGGAGCTGCTAAAATCAGTGCGTGCACTTGACCCGCTGAAATCAAAGCATTTAGGCAACGCGCTGCAGCAGATTGCCGAAGAAGGCGGCGCCAGCGTGTTTAAGCCGGTTATCGGTTCGGAATGGATTGTCGGGGTTGTCGGCGTGTTGCAGTTTGAAGTTATGGCCGACCGTATTCGTACCGAATTCAACATACCGGTTGCGTTCGAACCGACCCAGTATTATACGGCGCGCTGGATTGCCTGCACAGACAAGAACGTTTTAGCGAAATTTATTGATACCAACCAGGCTAATATTGCACATGATCATGACGGAGAAACGGTCTTTCTGGCACGAAACGCATGGCACCTGAACAAAGCCAAAGAAGATTTCCCTCAGGTTGAACTGCGCACGACGCGTGAACAGGTTTTCTAGTTTCGAGTTTAGTTTGGACTTTGCCTGAAAAACGGATACCCCGTAACAGCTTGTGAGCCGACGGGGTATTTTTATTGAAAGGTGTATAACGGGCTTTCCGATACAATAGCACAGATTAGTTTATACCGCTTATTTATAATGTGCGGGTTGAAAATTCTGGGCAAAAACTGTTTTGGCAATTCCGTTGATGCTCGTTATTTTAGGATTGTTTATTATTTCATGCAATTCAGTCGAGCAAAACGTGCTGCGTTCATCGGCACCATCTACAAAAGCGTTTATGTTTCCTGATGCAGCACCTATATAACGCGAAGAGGCAAGTTTCCAGATTTTGGTTATCTCCTCTCCTACCTCATCAACTCTGCCGTCCAGACCAAGGGCGATAAGCGCCCTGCCGCACGGCGTATCGTCCAACATACGGGCATCGGGCGTTGACTTTACAAAGTCTTCGGCTCTTTTTTTATTTTCCGAATCCGGCATATAGCTGACACTATATACTACAGCCCTGTCAGGCAGCGTAGATACGTCTTCCTTTTCGGCGATTTCATATGCCTTATGCAGCAGGTTTGTCATTTTTCCCTGCCGGAGAAAAGTTAAACACGGTAATTTCCGAAGGGGCGAAAATCCGCATCGGCGGCCCCCAGTATCTGGTTCCGCGGGAAACGTACATCTGAACGCCGTTTTTATTGTAAAATCCGGCCAGCACCCCGTCATTGGCAATTTCCGTAAAATAGTGAAACGGATAAATCTGCCCGCCGTGCGTATGCCCTGAAAGCTGCAAATCAACATTTTCTGCCGTTACCCCTTCCGCGAGTTTGGGCGTATGGGACAACATGATAACGTAGTCTTCCTTTTCCGTCTTATACAGGGCATTTTTTGCTTTTACCGGCTTTTTAAACCATTCTGCCGCATTAATATCCGGAATGCCGGCAATATAAATCCCGGTATCGCCAAGTTTTTCGCCATAATTGTTTAAAAATTCAAATCCCATCTGAGCAAATGCAAGCCCCCAGCCCATTGCACCCGAATAAAATTCGTGATTGCCCAAAACGAGATAAACATGGTCTTTGACTTTCAGCTTTTTCAATTCCTGCATCTGCTTATAAAGTTTAACAGGCGTATTGTCAACGATATCTCCGACAATGACTACGGCATCGGGATTTAAGGTATTGACGCGATTAACCAGCCGCTCTACTGTTTCAGGCGACACGTCAACATCAATATGCAAATCTGACAGCATAACGACTTTTGTTTTCTGCCGGACTTTGGGAGATGTTATGTCATATGTTTTAATTGCCGGATTTTTTTCAGCTTCGTATACGCCGTAAAAGCAAAACAGCAGACAAAAAACGAATGTAATAATATTTACCTTTTGCAACAAGGGCGGATTTTTCATTTCCTCAACCGGAGCCCGGCGTATCAAATCAATAACCATCCACAACGTATCGCGGATAAAACTGATAATAAAAAGAAAAAAGACAAAGCCAAACAGGAAATACAGCCCTTTGGTCAAATAAACGAAACTTTCGGGCAAATCCGCACGGCGCAGTATAAATCCCAGAAAAGGAGCACTCCAGCCAATCAGCAAAAACAGAAAAAAGCCCAGCTTGGTATACCATCGGTAATCCCCGTACCCGACATAGGTTTTATATGTAATGGCAATTACCGCAACTGCGACAATTAAAAAAGCAAGCTCTGCTGGCATATATTTTCTCCTTATCTGCATATTTTAATAAAACAGGCTAGCCTTCCGCCGCAGCCTTTTCTGAAGTTTTGCGCGGGGCAGAGACCTTGCGCCGGACAACACGTTTGGGTTTCGCCTCCGCCGGAATTTCCGCTTTTTCAGCTGAGATTTCAACCACCTGAAAACTTTTGGCGGCAGGACTTTCCTGAGCGGGAAGGGTTTCAACATATCCGTTGGCTTCGGGCACAGGTTCGACCGGCGCGGCCGACGTTTCATTATTGCCTTCTTCCACATCTGAAACACCCTGTGCTTCGGAATTTTCAGAAAGGTTTTTCTCGTCCTGACGGTTCTGCCCGTCCTGACGTGCCTGGCGCCGCTCGTTGATATCCGTTACAATTTTGCGATAGTGTTCGGCATACTGGCGATAAATTTCCATATCGACATAATTGCCGCAGCTCTGAGCTTCTTTGGCAAGGTCGTTATAGCGGCGAATCAAGTCCAGCGCGGTACCGCTTATCTTTCCGGCTATGCTTACGCTGTCAAATTTATAGTTCAATGTGTAACCGTTGTTATTGTTACCATTATTGCGAAATCTGTTATTTTGCTTTTTCATATATTCCCACAATCACGACAGAGTCTTAAACCCTGTCAATTCATTACATTCAAAAAGGAAATGGCTAACGCGCCCAACATGAAACCGCGCGTCAAATACAGAACGGATATTAGAGGCTAAAAATTATTTTTGCAACTTATTTTTTTAGTATCACACATCTGTTTATGCCGGCCAAATCCGGGATGACGGCAACTGTTTCCAGCCCCTGAGCCGAAAAAATGCGCATAATATCCTCAGCCTGCCCCATTCCGCTTTCCAACAGAATATAACCGCCCTTTTGCAAAATTAAAGGCACCAGGCCGGCAATTTCCCGATAGCAGCCGTAACCGTCTTCGCCGCCGTCCAGCGCTAAATGCGGGTCATAATCTTTTACTTCCGCATCCAGCCCGGCTATATCGCCACGCGGGATATACGGCGGATTGGAGACTATCATGTCCCATTTTTCATTTTCGGGTTTCCACTCCGACCAGCTCTGATTTACAAAAGAGCATCTGCCGGAAACGCCGAGCCTTGCGGCATTTTCCCGCGCAACGGCAAGCGCTTCCGGAGAAACATCCACTCCGGTTCCTTCTGCCAAAGGACATTCCTTAAGCAACGACAGCAGGATACATCCTGATCCGGTTCCCAAATCCAGAATCCGACACTTTTTTTCGGGATTAATTCTTTTCAACACTTCTTCTACCAAAATTTCCGTATCCGGGCGGGGAGTCAGTACTGCATTATTTACCATAAACACCGATTTATAGAACTCGCGCTCTCCGGTTATCTTATCCAGCGGTTCATGACGGAGACGCCGCGCAAGCATTTGACGAGCCTGAGCGGCCTCTGTTGCCGTCATTTCAGGATATCCGGGTACGGCATACCGCAAAATTATGCCGGCTTCCAAACGCGGCGACGGAATTTTTGCTGCCGCCAATGCCATGACCAATTCTTCCCGCAGCGATGCCGCCTTCTTGTCTTTTTCGGCTGATGCCTTGGCCGTGTTATGCAATTGCCTGTCCATTCTCAAACTTCCGACAACGGAAATGCAGCCTTATGCCGCCATTGCCTTTTTTACTTCGGAAGAAAGCTTATCGAAAGCCTTCTTTTCAATCTGCCGCACCCGTTCACGGCTGATGTTGAAATGAGTTCCGATATCATCCAACGTGCTCGGGTTTTCGGTCAGCATCCGGTTTTTAATGATGTACTGCTCGCGTTCATCCAGTTTTTTCATACACTGAGCCAAAATTCTGGCTTTATACGCCTGCTCCTGCCGTGCCGATATTTTGGCTTCAATATTTTCCCGGCGGTCAACAATCATATCGATTTTTTCATGACCGTCTTCGTCATCGCCGACACTGACGTTCAGAGAACTGTCGCCGCCGATACGGCGGTTCATTTCGGTAACGTCCTTTTCATCAACCATCAGTTCATGTGCAATAGCCTTGACCACTTTCGGCTCAAGTTCCTTATTTTCGTATAACCCTAAACGGGCTTTTATCCGACTCAGGTTATAAAACAGCTTTTTCTGCGCCGCAACCGTGCCGATTTTGACCAAAGACCAAGAACGCAGGATGTAATCGTTGACTGCGGCTTTTATCCACCATATCGCATACGTTGCCAACCGAACTTTCTTATCCATATCGAATTTTTTAACCGCCTGCATCAACCCCAGATTAGCCTCGGAAATAACATCAGACATCGGCAGCCCGTAACGGCGGTAGGTCAGCGCAATCTTGGCAGCCAGGCGCAAATGCGAGGTAATCAGCTTTTGGGCGGCCAGCAAGTCGCCTTTGGTCTGAAAATCGGTTATCAGTTTCTTTTCTTCATCTTCGGTCAGCACCGGGAATTTTTTTATCTGTTCAAGATAAGCATAAATCCCGTTTTCCTCAACCACCATAGGCAGTTGGGATTTCGGTTTTACAACGATTAAATCTTTATGTTCGCTCATACTTATTCCTAACAGACTTCACTTTTCAACCGGCGTACCGTGCCTTTCAACCGCCGTACCGAGCTTTTTAACCAGCATGCCAGCGGCGGTTCGCCATATATTTTTGTGGCGGCAACGGAATTTATTTAGGGTATCCGCCCGGCAAAATCAAGCCTTTTTATAAAAGAAGGAAACATCTTCCCCTTGTGCACCCAGATTTATCAGATGCACCCTGTAGCCGTCTTCTTCCGGATACACCAGAATATAAACGTTTCCGGGATCCTTATAAGGGCTCTGATTTTTGCAGAGAAGCATATTTTCTTCCAAGATGTTTTTATTAACTTTCAGGTCAATAATAATATCCGATACGGGGCGAGCCGCCTCTGTTTTATAATTGGCAATATTTTCCCGGGAAAATTCTGCCAGATTATGGGTTATAAAATGACGCCGACGGCGAAATGCTGCATTTTTATCAGCATTTCCGGCATAAAACCCGGCAACAAAATCTTTGACCGCGCCAAGAAGCACGGCGTCTTTACAATCCGGCAGCGGCAGCAGCTTTTTTTCTACCTTGTGCGTAAAGACTTCTGCCGGCTGCCTGTCCCCTTCCTCCGCCGATGCGGCAACGGCAGCAGGGAAAGCTGCGGCACAAATACAAAAGGCAACCGTAACAATTGCAACGGATAAAACCTTTTGCGGCAACAACGGCTGCCCAGCCCGGCCAAAGATTTTCTGCATAGCTTTATCTCCCTAAGGTTAAGCCATTTTTCGGAATAAGGTCCATTCAACAGTCAGGCCTTTATCCGAATACGGCTCATCTAAAAGTTAAGCGATTTAGGCGTCCGCGGAAACGGAATAACGTCACGGATATTGGCAATACCGGTCAAAAGCATCATCATCCGTTCAAATCCCAGTCCGAACCCGGCGTGCGGCACCGAACCGTATTTGCGCGAATCCAGATACCAGGCGTAATCTTCTTCGTGCATTCCAAGTTCTTCTATCCGCTTTTTCAACAGCTCATACCGTTCTTCACGCTGCGAGCCTCCAATCAGTTCGCCAATCCTCGGAACCAAAACATCCATAGCGGCGACGGTTTTGTTATCATCGTTCATCCGCATATAGAAAGCCTTGATTTCTTTCGGATAGTCGCGGACAATTACCGGACGCTTAAAATGTTCTTCCGCCAGAAAACGCTCATGCTCGGTCTGCATATCAATCCCGTATTCCGGAGCATATTCAAATTTTTTGCCTGACTTTTGCATAATTTCGATAGCCTCGGTATAGGTAATGCGGGCAAAACTGTTGTTTTTGATATTGTTCAGCGTTTCCATCAGCGTCGGATCAACAAATTTGGCAAACAGTTCAATATCATCAGCGCATTGCTCCATAACGTCGGTTACACAAAAGCGCACCATATCCTCGGCCAAATCCATATCGTCATGAATATCGGCAAAAGCCATTTCCGGCTCAATCATCCAGAACTCTGCCGCATGGCGCGCGGTATTGGAATTTTCGGCACGGAACGTCGGACCGAACGTATAAATATCTCCCAGAGCACAGGCATACATTTCGCCGTTCAATTGTCCGGACACAGTCAAGTGCGCAGGCTTGCCGAAGAAATCCTGACTGTAATCAATTTTTCCGTCCGGCAAAAGCGGTGGATTTTTCAAATCCAACGTTGTTACCTGAAACATCTCCCCGGCGCCTTCACAGTCGGAACCGGTTATAATCGGCGTATGGACATATTTAAATCCACGCTCCTGAAAAAATTTGTGTATTGCATAAGACAAAGCCGACCGAACGCGAAAAGCGGCGCCGTATTTATTGGTGCGCGGACGCAGATGGGCAATCGTGCGCAGATATTCATCAGAGTGCTTTTTCTTTTGCAACGGAAAATCTTCCGGCGCCAGACTGTAAATTTCGATTTTATCGGCCACGACTTCGTATTTTTGGCTGCCGCCCTGAGACTCTACCAAAGCGCCGGTTACGGCAACGGACGAACCGGTAGACAAACTTTTTACTTCATTATAATTGGGGAGATTATTATGAGCAATGATTTGTAAATTTTTCAGGCAGGATCCGTCGTTTAATTCAATAAACGAAAAATCTTTGGCATCACGTCTGGTTCTGACCCAACCTTTTGCCAATACCTGCGGTTTAGTCGTGTCCGACTTCAGCAAATCAACAATTTTAGTTCTTCTTAACATTTTAAATAATTCCCCATTAGTTAAATCTTGTTTTTAAAGCAGAAAGGAGTTTAAGCCATTTTGTTTTAAATGTAAACAAATTTATGAAAAGAAAATATAATACGCGCCCTGACAAAAAATATGCCGCCGTTTTACGGGCGGCTTTTTTCTAAAGCATAAAGCGCATCAGCATAATCAAATATGCATAAACAACAAATGCCGCAATCTTATACAGCAATACCGCTGCAGCGAGGGCTCCTCCAACGACAAAAAACTGTATCAGAACTGCGGCTAGAACAGCACAACCCAGTATCAGCAGCCAATAATAACGCTGTTTTGCCAGCAGCAGGGAAACAACAACGGCAGAGGCTGCCAGATACGGATTCTGCATTGCGGCAAAAACAGAAGATACTGCCCCGGTTACCGGAGAAAATTTTATAACATAGGACACCAAAATTATGGTAACGGCGGCAATAAAAATCATAAAACAAGTTTTTCGAGACATTTTTCTTTTCCTTACTTTTTGGTTTTGAATCTGGAGATTTGGGATTTGCCTGCACCGGGCGTTTCTTTGCCGGCTTGAGATTTGGCTTTACGAGCTCGCGGTGCGGATTTTTCCGACTGAGATTTGGCCTTGCCGTTGTGCGGGGCGGATTTCCGGGGTTGAACAGAATCTTTCTGAGAATGAGGCTTTTGATAAACGTAAATTTTTTCCGGCACGCCATAAATAGAAGATTCTATCTGTTTGATTTCATGTAAATGCCCAAGAGGAAACATTTCGGAAATAACAATGCAGTCCTTTTTAATTTCCTGTGCCAATTTTTTGCCCAACGGCTCGCCGGTTACTTTCAACACATAGCAGAGGATTAAGTCCATATCGGCATAGGACTGTTTCATATAATCCCCTTTGACAAAAGTGATGTTTTTCAGCCCGGCAGCTTTAATCTTTCCCATCGTCAGGGGAACGACATCCCACTCGTAGCCGGTAAACTGATGTTCGGGAAATTCTTTTGCCAACGGCAGAAGCAAAGCTCCGCTGCCGCAGCCCAAGTCGGTTACTTTTAGCGGACGGTCGGCTTTTCTCAATACTTTTCTGGCTTCTTCCAAAATGTCTTCTTTGATTTTTCCGTACGAAGATACAAACGGCCCGTATCTCCCGCAGCCGCAGCGGATATAAGAATATACCTGATACAAAAGATAGACAATAGCCATAAAGCCGATAATAAGCGCCAACAGGGCGAGAATTCCGTTGCAACACATAATTTTGTTCTCCGTCTTATAAAAAAGGTTGCCTGTCACGCAGGCTTGGTTTACATATAATCTAAATTGCTTAAGAAAAGATTTAAGCGACAACAGGTTAGAAAGGTATAATATAAGTAAGGATGCTTAATACGGATTAAGAAACATAAGGCTGGTCAAACATATAATACAGATTAAAAAAGTATAACGACAAATGAGAGGAAACGGAGATTTTTATGGCAAAGACTTACAAGAGAATTTTGTTTTTAACCGGAGCGGGAATTTCCGCCGAATCCGGCCTAGCCACGTTCAGAAGCGAAAACGGGCTATGGAACAACCACCGTGTTGAAGATGTGGCAACAATTGAAGCATATTACCGTAATCAAGATTACGTCCACGATTTTTATAACAACATGAAACCTGAACTTTGGAATGCGAAGCCCAACGCCGGACATCTGGCAATTACGCGGCTGCAGCAGGAGTATCCGGGCGAGGTTCATATTATAACGCAGAACATCGACACCTTACATGAAAAAGCCAAAAGCAAAAACGTCATCCATATCCACGGGCAGATTAACCAGGCTGTCTGCATGAACTGCGGACACGTTCTGGAAACCTGGGGCGACGTTACCTCGGAAACGGTTTGCGAGGACTGCCATATTATGGGAATGATGAAGCCCAATATCGTTTTCTTCGGCGAAAATCTGCTTTATATGGATAAGGTGGAAAGGCTTTTAAGCACATCTGACCTGTTCGTGTCCGTGGGAACGTCCGGCGTGGTTTATCCGGCAGCCGGATTTGTACAGACTGCCAAGTATTATGGGGCTGATACGCTTGAATTTAATCTTGAACCGACGTCAAACAACTTCTATTTTGACAGGCATATTATGGGCAAGGCCGGCGATACGCTGCCGCAATTTGTCAGCGAACTGCTGGAGATGCCGCGGCAGGACAGTTGATATCAAAAAGCTTTTGCATAAAAGCCGGGGAAAATATATTCTTTTCAGATATAAGTTTTAATTTACCGCAACTGTCGGCGGCATAAAACGCGTCCGGTTTTTCCGGCAGAAAGGCCTTGCCGATTTTTTTACGGACGGCAGCATTGGCCTCTTCATAGCTGATACCGTAATATTTTGTGCTGGCGCCGTTTCTTGCCAATACATCATCAGGAAGCGCGGCAAACTTCCCGCCGACAAACAGTATTTTCAGCCAAAAATCCCAGTCTTCCGACGCTTTCAACTCTTCGTCATACCGAATGCCGTGTTTTGCGGCAAAACTGCGGCGGTACATTACATTGGCATTGCCGAAATTATTGTATTGTATCAGCCCGGCTGCAATTTCATCATGATTTTGCGGAATGCGCGGCAACCCTGCTATCTGCCCGGCAACAGCCGCAATATCAGAATGTTGTTCAAGGTAAGAGACCTGTCCGGACATCCGTTCCGGAAAGCTCCGATCATCGTCATCCATAATCATAATATATTTTCCACGCGCCAGAGATGCCGCCCGGTTACGGGAAAAAGCAATTCCCCGGTTGCGGTCATTGCGATAATAGCGAATACGAGAATCATTATAGTGTCCGACGACTTCATCGGTATCGTCCGACGAACCGTCGTTTATGATGATAAATTCAAAATCAGAAAAAGTCTGCGACAAAATGCTCTCTATCGCCTGCGGCAGCATTTCTGCCCGCTGATAGGTAAGCATAACCACAGATACTGCCGGCGTTTTCTGCCGACGGTATCTGCTGCCGTAACATAACACGCCGAACGCGGCAATCAGAACAAAGACGATTGCTATCAGGCGCTTTTTCATATTTTACTGGGCAATAATGCGGGTCGTATTGCCAAACAAAACCAGACAACGCTGGCCGACGCCGAGCGCCTGCCCCGTTCCCTGCGTAACGCTGATTACCTGACCGTTGTCAAGCTTGACGATATATTCCAAGCCGGTCTGGGAACTCAGCCCTTTTTCTGCGGCATCACCAACAAGACCGCCAAGCAATGCACCGCCAACCGCTCCCAGCGTATGTGCGGTGCTGCCGCCGCCGATGGTAGAACCGGCTACGCCGCCGGCAATGCCGCCGATAAGCGTTCCGGCGCCGGAATCGCTGTTTACGCCCACCTGCCGCACACTTAATACCGTGCACTGGGAAACTGTTGAAACTTTTCCGGCCTGATTGGTATTATAATGGTCGGAATTGATGTTATCGGCACAACCTGCCAGCAAAAACGGCAAGACAGCCAGCCCTATAATTTTTTTATACATACACACATCTCCTCTTTAGATAAGTTTGGTATAATGTAATCCATTATTTTCGGTTGTCAATATTTTTCGCCGCAAACAGACTGTTTCAAAGTATGCTCTATTCCAAAATACGGACTACTCCCAAATAAGGATTGTTTTACAATGCGGACTGCTTCAAAATACGGGCTGTTTCAAAATTCCGCGCCAAGTTCTTCCAAAATGCGTTTTTCGTGTTCAGGCTGATCCTGCTTGGCTTCAATGACGTCTTTGCGGATTTTCTGCGTACGCTTAAACAAATCAAACAGCTTATCTCCCTCGTCCCAGCGAATATTACGTTCAAGGGCTATTAAATCTTCAACAAAACGCTGTATCAGTTCCAAAACCGTCTGCTTGTTGGTCAAAAAGACATCGCGCCACATTGTCGGGTCAGAACCGGCAATACGCGTAAAATCGCGGAAGCCGCCGGCGGAATATTTGATAATTTCCTTATGTTCATATCCCTCCAAATCGGCAACGGTGCCGACAATGGAATATGCAATCAGCTGCGGCAGGTGCGATACGGCGGCCATAACCTTATCATGATGCGCAGGTTCCATCGTATCTACCTTCATGCCGCAATGCTCCCACATTGCCGTCAGGCGGGCAACGGCATCAGATGAAGAATTTTCATCCGGCGTCAAAATGCACCAACGCCCTTTAAACAGCGAGGCAAAACCGTTTTCGGGTCCGGACTTTTCTGTACCGGCAACAGGATGCCCTCCGACAACAACCATACCGTTGTGCCGGTTTAAATATTTTTCCATTTCGCGCAAGCTGTATTGTTTAACCGAACCGACGTCGGTAATGACTGTTCCTTTTTTCAGAAACGGTGCACTCTCCCGTGCCAATGCGCCAAATGCGCAGACCGGCGTGGCGAATACGACCAAATCGGCGCCTTTGACGGCTTCGCACAGATTACCGGCATAAATATCGGCCAAATCCAGTTCGCGGGCTTTTTGCAGATTGGCAGAATTTTTATCGTAAACAGCCAGCGTTTTAACATCGCTGTTTTGCTTAAGGCAACGGGCAAGCGAAGAACCAATCAAGCCGATGCCCAAAATTGCCGCTTTTTCAAATAGCATCCTGATTTCCTTTTATTTGCTTTGGATAAAACAACGAACCGAGGCGAACTGTAGCCAAATCCGGAACGTTTGTCAACATCTGTTTTGCCGCCGGTACCTGATTTGGATATTTTGTTGACAAACGGCACAAAAAACGTATTATATGCTTATTCCGATAAATATATGTTTTATTATTTTGAAACGGCAAAAGACTGTTTCACGAAGGAATGAGCCCAGGGAGCCAACCTCGTAAAAAAAAGTCTAAATTTATGCAATTCCAATACCGTAAAATTGTATTTCTGACCGGTGCCGGCATTTCCGCCGAATCCGGGCTATCGCTCTTCCGCGGAAAAAACGGATTGTGGAACAACCGTAATCCCGAAGAGGTGGCAACGGCGGAAGCCCTTTTGCAACGACGCAGTGACGTGCTTGACTTTTATAACGGGTTAAGGCACGAAATGGCTGAAGCAAAGCCCAATGCCGCCCATTTGGCAATCAGCCGGCTACAGCAGGGCTATTCAGGAGAAGTATATATCCTGACGCAAAACATGGATACCCTGCACGAAAAGGCGGGCAGTGAAAATGTGTATCACATTCACGGACAAATTAACGAAATCCGATGCTCACATTGCCATAATGTCTGGGAAACATGGAATGATATCACGCCGGATATGCCCTGCCCTTTTTGCCGCGCCGAGAAATCGCTGCGGCCGGACATTGTCTTCTTTGGCGAAGAAATAATGTTCACTTCTGTTGCGGAAGACCTGCTGCGCTGCGCCGACCTCTTCGTTGCGGTCGGAACGTCAGGAGAAATTCCTCCCGCTTCTCGTTTTGTCTGGGAAGCTTGGAAAAACGGCGCCAAAACGCTTGCTTTTAATTTGGAACCACCGGCCAACAGCGTTTGTTTTGACCGTCTGGTTTTAGGCAAGGCGGATGAAACGCTGCCGGAATTTATCAAAAATCAGTTTATGACGGTTTAATTACCGTTTATTTACCGAAATTACAAGTTCCGACACACAGGTTCAGCCATGCGGCTGAACCTGTTTTTATTAGTAGCTGACGATAACGGTATATTGACCGCTGTATTCTCCTTCGGGCGTACCGGCAGGCACATTCAACGTTGCACCGACATTCATATTCTGCCGCTCTGCCTCCAGCGGAAAAGATAATCCCGTATCCGCCGTAAAATTGCTGACGACCATACCGCCGCCGATATCTACAGATGACGGAAACGTTACATTTACCTTACGGCCGGCTATCCCCTCAAGCTGAAAAACGCCGTTGGACGCTTTTGACGAGTGTAAATGTATGTTTCCGGAACTTCGGCTACTGCCGTTATAATCTACCGTAACGGTACTGTCAGCAGCCGGAGAAACCAATGTGCCGAAATCAAGAGATTGTGTTTCACGGATGCCTATTTTTTCCTCGATAATCAACGAGACCCGAATCGGCGTATTAAAACCGCTATAGTAGCCATTTACCATTGGATTGACATAATAGGTCGTTGAGTATGTTCCCGGTTCGCACATCCCGGTTATGCGCAGGGTCGCGCCGATATATACATCCTGTTCGGACGGACCGCCGACATACAGGTTAAACTGCTGCGGGTTATAGGTATGGTTATATATTTCAAATTTGCAGCCAATGCCTTCCTCATAGATGGAATATGTATCCGGCATTTTCACCATTACGTCCTGTTTCGTATCTTCCAAAGAATAATGTATTATTCCTGCCACTCCGTTGGAAACGCGCCCGCCTACCGCTGTAACACTGCCGTCAGGCGATAAATAAATTTCGGCATTTTCCGAAGTTTGAGTAAACTTTCCGAAACTTACATCCTGCTTTTTTACGGCATATTGTGCGGCCATACAATATACCGGCAGCAAGATAAACAATAAAACAGTAAAATAGAACTTCTTACGCATAACGACTCACCTGCTGAAAAAAAACGGTCATTTTAATTCAGCAGTTTTATGTTACTCTGCCGCTGTGCAAAAACAATACTTTAGTCTTGCCGGGCATAAAACTTTATGTGTAGAAAATTAATGACCGTTTTTTATCACAAGTAAGAATTTATAAAAGCGAAATTTATCAAGAACTTTTTACATTCAGAAAATAAAAAACAGCCGGAATTAAATTCCGGCTGTTCTCATTCAGGTTTGGCACAATTTTATACCTTACAGCATTATTTTTGTGCCACACGGCATTTATGCATTAAAGCCAAAGCTTATGCGGACTTGCCGAGCTGAGCTGCAACTTCGGCTGCAAAGTCTTCTTCTTTCTTCTGCAGGCCTTCGCCAAGTTTGAAGCATACAAAACCGCCTAGTTTAACGTCGGTGTTGTTTTCTTTAGCAAATTCGGCAACAATGTCTTTTACCTTCTTATCCGGGTCCATAATGTATGCCTGTTCTTCCAAGACAACTTCTTCATAGTACTTGCGGATGCGGCCTTCAACCATTTTTTCAACAATGTTTGCCGGTTTGCCGGAAGCCAGAGCCTGCTCGCTGAAAATATTCTTTTCGCGTTCAACGGCTTCAGCCGGAACTTCGGCAATTGTCATCGCAATCGGGTTGGTGGCAGCAATGTGCATAGCGATGTGTTTGCCCAGTTCCTGCATTTTAGCCTTATCGGCATTGCCTTCAACAGCAACCAAAACGCCGATTTTACCAAGATTCGGACGAACGGCGTTATGAATGTAGGAGCAGACGACGCCATTGGCGGCACTCAGATAAGCGGCGCGGCGCAGATTCATATTTTCACCGATTTTAGCAATCATATCCGTCAAAATCGTTCCCATATCTTTGCCGGTTACCGGGCAGGTGAAAGCTTTCAGGCCTTCAACATCGCCCTTGACAGCCAGAGCAGCCTTGGCGGCATTTTCAACATAATCCTGAAAAATATCGTTCTTGGCAACGAAGTCGGTTTCGGAGTTTACTTCAACAACCGCACCGGCATTGCCTTCTACATATACGGATACCAGACCTTCTGCGGCGATACGGCTGGCTTTTTTGGCAGCGGAAGCCAGGCCTTTTTTGCGGAGCCAGTCAATTGCCTCTTCCATATTGCCATTGGTTTCAACCAGCGCCTTTTTGCAATCCAACATGCCGGCACCGGAGGTCTCTCTTAAACTTTTTACCAGAGCTGCGGTAATTTCTGCCATTATCATTCCCCTTGTTTGATGTTCTAAATACGATAGTCCGGCGGCAGCCCGAAAGCCGCCGCCTGCTTTTTTTACACTACTTAATATAATTAAGCGTTTTCTACATTTTCAACGAATGCTTCGTCAGCCGCTGCATTTACGGCATCGTCAACTTTAACGCCCTGAGCAGCGATTTCCGCCTGCATACCGTCCAGAATTGCAGACGAAACGAGTTCGCAATACAGCTGGATGGCACGAATGGCATCGTCATTGCCCGGAACCGGGTAATCAACGTCATTCGGGTTTGCATTCGTATCGGTGATGCCGATTACCGGGATACCCAGCTTTCTGGCTTCTTTAATCGCCAAAGCTTCTTTCGGCGTATCGATAACGAACAGCAAATCAGGCTGACCGCCCATATTTTTGATACCATCCAAAGAAAGAGCCAACTTTTCCTGTTCTTTCTTGATGTTCTGCATTTCTTTCTTGGTATATCCGTCATAGGCGTTCTTTTCTTCCATTTCGTTTAATTTAACGAGACGGTTGATAGACTTGTTAACAGTTTTCCAGTTGGTGAGCATACCACCGAGCCAACGGTAGTTAACATAGTACTGTCCGCATCTTTCAGCGCTTTCCTTAACGATATCCTGAGCCTGGCGCTTGGTTGCAACAAACAGAACCTTGCCGCCTTTGGCTGCTACGTCGCGGGCAACTGCCAGCGCTGTGTAAAGCATCGGGTAAGTTTTCTGCAGGTCGATGATGTGAACGTTGTCTTTTTTGCCGTAAATATACGGAGCCATCTGCGGATTCCAACGACGGGCGTGGTGTCCGAAGTGTACGCCGGCTTCAACGAGCTGACGCAATGTAAAAGTAGGAAGTGTCATTTTTATTTTTCCTTATTTTCCGGTTAAACCTCCGCAGGATTTCGGCCTAAATCGCTTTAAGCACCGGAGCGTGAAGCCTGTCCTTTTCATCCGGGCAGACCGACGCCATTCCTGCGTGTGAATTACAAAAAACGGCGGGATTGCCGTTTTCGTTTATATTTATAAGGATAAAAGATTTAATTTGCAAGACTTTTTTTGTCATTCGGGCAAAAAAGCCGTATTTTCCGCCCCTTTATGCAAAGGAGGGAAAATACGGGTTCACAAGGTTCGAACACCGGCCGTCCGAGAGGTATCCGCACACGGGCAGAACACGCTTTTTTATGCCTTATTCGCGTTCGTATGAAGCGATAAAGTCATAAATCTTGGCCTGAGTTTCGCCGTGGAGCAGCGCCAAAGACAAAATCTGCCGCAAATCGCGGCGGCGCGGGTGTTCCAAATCGGCACCGGCCAAAGCCAGAGCAATGAGCGAATCGGCAACTTGCACGGAAACAACCGCATATTCCATTCCCAGCAGTTTATCCAGTAAATCCGGACGAATTGAGAACAGAGCATCAATTGCTTCGGCATCTTGCGACAGCGCCAGAATATCCAGCGCGGCTCTCACCAGATCCTCCCGTTTACCGTAATAGGAAGACAAACCGAGCAGAATTTGAACAATACGCGGCAAATCCGGCAACTGCATCAGAGGCTTGCCCGGAGCTATCCACAGACAGCGCTTTTCCGGCAGTCCAAGTCCGTCAGAACTGCGCTTAAACAAGAGTACGACACGTTCTTCCGAATGCGGCGTTTCCGTAATGACATACTCTTCTTCCGCACGGTAATAAGTAATAACGTCGCCGGAGCGCAAAGAAGAAAGCCGTTCGTCTACGGGAACTTTCAACGTCTCCTTCTGACCGTGAAAAAACTGTTCGGTTAACTGCTCCACCTGTAAGATGTGGAAATTTTCTGCGGTATCAATCTGATTAATACGGGCAGTGAATGGTCCTTTTGACATAACTATATATTAAAAATTAAAAATACGGTTTCTTTTAACATTATTTTTGACAGAATGCAAGTTTTTTGTTTATTTTTTTAATTTCGCTTTTTCTGCCTGAGCCAAATATGTTCCCTAAGGCGGCAAAAAGGCTTTTTCTGTTTAAGAATTGGAGATTTTTCTTGTGTTTTTCCTTTTGTTTCTATATGTTTTGGCGAGATGATTACGAAAATAACGGCCGGAGGCTGCTTCCGGGCAAAGAAAAAACATCAGAGGAAAGCATGAGCGATTTGTTTGAAAATTCCGCAACTGCCGCCAAAGAAGAATATTCGGCGCGCGATATTGAAGTTCTGGAAGGACTTGATCCGGTACGACACCGCCCCGGCATGTATATCGGCGGAACGGACGAACAGGCGCTGCACCATCTGGTAGCGGAAATCCTTGACAACTCCATGGACGAGGCCGTTGCCGGCTATGCGAACCGGATTGACATCGCCGTCAATGCCGACCTGTCGGTAACTATTACCGACAACGGCCGCGGTATTCCAGTAGACGACCATCCGAAGTATCCGGGGAAATCCGCTTTGGAAGTCATTTTGACCACCCTTCATTCAGGCGGCAAATTCGGCGGAAACGCTTATAAAGTTTCCGGCGGCCTGCACGGCGTCGGTTCGTCGGTTGTCAATGCCCTGTCAAAAAAGCTGGTGGTGGAAGTGGCTCGCGACAAGAAACTTTACCGTCAGGAATATTCGTGCGGAAAGCCGGTTACACCGCTGATTTTGGTCGGAAACGCTCCTAACCGCCGCGGTACCAGCATTACCTTTTTGCCTGACGAGGAGATTTTCGGTACGGACAATAAATTTGTTCCGGCGAAAATTTACCGCATGGCACGCTCAAAGGCTTTTCTGTTCAAGGGAATTAAAATATTCTGGAAATGCGCTCCGGAAGTTCTGACTGCCGGCGATGATATCCCGACCGAAACCGAATTCAATTTTCCGAACGGACTGCTGGACTTTTTGAATTATCAAATCGGCACCCGGCTGACAATCAACCGGACGCCCTTTTCCGGCGAGGCCGAGCTGGCCGGTGACGAAGGCAAGGTTGAATGGGCAATTACCTGGCCAGACGACGAAAAAGGCTTTTGCAATTCTTACTGCAACACGGTCATTACACCGCAAGGCGGAACGCATGAACAAGGGTTTCGTACAGCGTTGCTCAAAAGCCTGAAAGAATATGCGGATATGGCCAACATTAAAAAGGCAGCAGGCATTACGGCGGAAGACTTTTTGAGCGATGCGGCGATTATGCTGTCGGTATTTATCCGCGACCCGCAATTTCAGGGGCAAACAAAAGACAAGCTGACCTCGACCAAAGCAGCCGGTTTGGTTGAAAAAGCTGTTAAAGATTCATTTGACCACTGGCTTTCTTCTGACAAGGAAAATGCCAGCGCCTTGATTGAATATGTCGTCAGCCGCGCCGAACTGCGCAAAAAAAGAAAAGAAGAAAAAGTGCAAAACCGCAAATCGCCGACAAAGAAACTGCGTCTGCCGGGGAAACTGGCAGACTGTTCCAAAGCAGCAGCCGAGGATACGGAAATATTTATTGTCGAGGGCGACTCTGCAGGGGGATCCGCCAAGCAGGGACGCGACCGTATGACGCAGGCGATTTTGCCGTTGCGCGGGAAAATCCTGAACGTTGCCAGTGCCAGCCTGGATAAGATTACGCAAAATCAGGAAATCAAAGATATGATTGAAGCGCTGGGCTGCGGCACCAAAGACAATTACAAAGAGGAAAACCTGCGTTACGAGAAAATTATCATCATGACCGATGCGGACGTGGACGGCGCACACATTACCTCGCTTCTGATGACGTTTTTCTACCAATATATGCCGAAACTGATTGAAAATGGGCATTTGTTTATTGCGACGCCACCGCTGTATAAAATCGTTTTCGGCGGTAAGAATTACTACGCGCTGGACGATGAGGAGAAAGACAAAATCCTCAGTAAGGCAAAGGCCAACCAAAAACCGGATATCAGCCGTTTTAAAGGCTTGGGCGAGATGAGCGCGTTACAATTAAAAGAAACGACAATGGATAAGAATAACCGCGTTTTGCTGCGGGTCGTTATTCCGACTGCCAATACCGAGGAAGCACGCGACGAAGCGTTTGAAACGCGGCGGCAGGTTGAGAGGCTGATGGGAAAAGATCCGGAGCAGCGATTCAAATTCATTATAGAAAGGGCAAAATTCGCCGAGGATTTGGATATTTAACATTCTGTCGCAAGGCCGGATTGACTACAGGAAAATACAAAACAAGAGGGATGTATAAAGCTATCCAGCAGTACAGTACTGACGGCAAGGTTAAAATTGTCTTCCGTGTTTTGGGATTTGTCGGAGATACGACAGCTTAACCATCCAGCTCAATTCTGCAAGTTTGGTGATGCCAGATGAAACTTTTGAGCTTTTGCTGATTTGTGAAAACGCAGCGCGTATGCAACTGCCAACCTTTCAGATACGCACGGGAAAAAGCGGCATATTGTTTCGACGTATCGCAAGCAAGAGTTTTGACGGTAGGCAGAGCTTTCGCAGAAGCATCGTTTTGGCATAATGAGTTCAAAACGGCATTTTTCAGAATATTATTGGCAAAAAGCTGTAATTCCTGTGCACCTTTACTCATATTCGACGCTTTTTTGAACCCCAGAAACTCATGTTCTCCCAATACCTTTTCCTTTTGGGTGTTTCCTTTATCTCTTTGGAGATTCTCTTTATCATCGGGGTTGTGGCGGCGTTTGGCTGCGGCAAAAAAGAAAATTTCGGGATCAAACTTTTCTAAAATAATAACTTTCGGGGGATTTCCCTCTATGCCGCTTTTGTCAACTTTCGTACACATCAAGACGTTGCCACCGCGTTCCGGCAACCGAAGCATTCCAAAATCCAACGCTTTCATTTGCAGGTATTCTTTAAACCTCGTCTGATATTTATTATGTTCATCGGCAGCCGATTCAATGGAAACAAACAATGATTCAGCCATTCTTACCGGGCAATCAGGCGCATAATTCAACACCATCAGCTGGCGGACAACCTTTTTTCGTTCAGCGGGCAGATATCCCAGTTCCGCCATTTTCTGCAGCATCATCTGTTCCAAATGCAGGGCGACATACGCTCCGTGGCAGTGCGCCACAATGTTCAAACGGCGAATATTCCGTGCTGCCTGTTCCGCCGGCAAGCGCTCTTTTCCGCCGTTTCGGGATATCCGCGGCAAAAACGCCTGTTCAAAAATATCTTTTATATAACAGGGATTTAAGATTTCTTCTCTCTGTTCTTTTGCCATCATATCCAGAGAATACTTTTCCAGCCAATATTCATGATAAAGTTTTTCCCGCGCCAGCCGCTCATTATGAAAATGCCCGATGTAACAAACGGCGACACAAACTCTGACATTCTTCCCGGACAATTCCGGATGCGTTTTTATGAAATCGTCTGTCTTTTTCAAATATCCGTTATACCCGCGAAGATGCACGCCGCGCCCGCCGGCACCGCCGAGAACCAATACCATAGTTTCTTCGGAACTAACATTTTCGGCCGTATTTATGCAGTAAGGCGCCACAGCCGACTTGTCAACCCGCTCTGCAAGCAAAGCAAAACTCTTGCCCTGCCGTTCTTTTATTTTTTGCCTGACGACTGCCAGAATGCTCATCTTTTACCCTTTTTATTTTTTAGACAAATACAACTAAATTATTTTCTTTTATTTGTCAATTTTTATTTTAAATACGAAAAAAGGCCGTCAAAGACGACCTTTTGAGAAGAATACAGCCTGCACTGATATTGCACAGGGGTACTATTTACGGCATATACGGCATTCCATTTGGTTCTCCGTCAAAGCCCAGGTTATCATCATAAGATGAAGACCCGTAATCATCAGTTCCGGAACTCTTGCCGTCACTTTCGGGAAGATGTTCCACAACCTTGGCCATGCCAAACAATCCTAAGGCACAGCCTCCATAATAAATAAGCAACGTTGTCAACATAGCTTAATAATTTTTTAGTGAGACATCATAATTGTTTTAACGGTTTTAACGTAGGCAATGATGTCTGAAAAGTCAAGGATATAATTGATTTATCGACTGTTATTATCGGTACGGGCGGTTTGGGCCGGCGAACGCCAAATCAGTCATAAGCCCGATACCGGCGCTGTTTATAGTCAAAGTCGCATTTTAACCGGCTGTATTCGGGCTTTAAGATATAGAGGACGTCGGAATTGTCAAAACGTTTATAATACTTGCTGACAAGTTCCATATCCGGACGATGGACATAAATATCAACCCCTCGTTCGGAAGCATATTTGCTGCGGTACGGTGCGGCGGAGATGATTTTGGGCTTATAGGTCAGGATAACCCGATTAATATCCATCAGAGGACGAATGCCGACCTCGGCACCGATAACGTCCAGCTGCCCCAACAAATTCCAGTAGTAATGCGGATCACGGTTATAAAGATTATACAGCGTTCCGTCGCCATTCAGGACATAATCACACGGCGTAATATAGCGCAGGATTTTTTTGTTCAAAGGTTCATAAAAACGCCCAGTCCGGCTGCCGATATTGCCATTGTAGACAGCTGGTTCATACATACAAAACGCCAGAGCCGCCAAAAGAACGTATATCAGGGCAAAGCAGCGCTTAAAAATTTTTTCTTCCAAAAAAACTGCGGACAAAAGGGCGGCAAGATACAGCAACTGGTAAAAATAATACGCAAATACCGAAAAATAGAACAAGCGCTGACACAGTTCCGCAACAAACAGCACTGCCAGTATTTTAAAATATAGGTTTGCCCCGCGCCAGCAAAACAACACCGCCAAACCGGCTCCGGCCAGCAACAGCCGCAATTCCGTCCAGAATTCCCCGACCCGGCGGCCGGCAAAAAGTTCGGGAATATGCAGATTAAACGTAAAGTTGGATTGATACCAGACCGACAAAATATCATGATGCCAGAGCCAGACGGCAAACAGCAGGCTCAGCCCGAACGGCAAAAGCAGCGCATACAGCATATCGCGCCAGAGAATCCGGCTGCGGCAAAGCAGGTACAGCGTAACGGCAGCCAGCAAAACCAATGTGAAAATAATTTTCTGCAAAAACATAAACGATGCCCAAAACAGCAGCATGGACAGGCTCAACGACCAGAGTTTCTTCTCCTGCAAATAGCCGAAATAATAATACAGTCCGGCAAAAAATGCAGCCACCATAAAATTGTCGGGACGAAAGTTGACAACCGACACCAGCACATAGGGCGTAAAGGCAATCGCGGCGGCAATCACTCCCCCTCTTTTGCCGGTTAAGAAACGCGAAGCAATCAGATACAGATAATAATAGGTCAGAAACGATGCCAGTATTGCCGCCGTAACGACAGACGACGTAATCACATTATCATCCAAGCCGTACGCATGCAACCCGACAAACGGAGCGAACAAATACCACAAGAGAGGGTTATGGTGCTGAAAGAAATCCTTATAGGGAACAAATTCCGCATATACGAGCCACGAGGAATGGATATGTTCAAGCGTATCACCACCCAGCGTCGTCGTAAACCAGGCGATGTACAGGCAGTATCCCAAACCGGCAGCCAAATGTGCCAAGAGGAAAAAAAGCGGAAACTTTTGATAAACGGCATTCAAATATGACACGGCTTTCTCCTCTCAGATGCCAGACCGGACGAGGCCGGCTCATGGAACATATATTGTCTGTTTAAACACATTTTCCATAAAAAACAAGGAAATAAAGCTCAGCACAAACGCGATAACCGGAGAAGCTACCCAACCCGACACAACGCGCAGCACCAAACTCCATTTTATCCCTTTCCCCCCTTTCACCAAACCGATGCCGACAATCGCGCCGATGACAGCCTGCGTACTGGAAACGGGTACCGCCGGCAGCGGCGGCAGATTAAGTGAAATCAGAAAATGCTCCAATGTTTCGGATGAAAAAAGGATTAAAACCAGCGACTGCGACAAAATGACAATCCACGCGACCATCGGCGAGAAAGACAAGACGTTTTTGCCGACGGTCTTAATCGCTTTCTGCGAATAAGTAAACACGCCGACGCACGCGGCGACAGCGCCAAGCAAAAACAATACCTGTATGCCACTCAGGGTATACATCTTTCCTATTTTCAGCGGTTCAAAAACATTGGAATCGATAAAAACGCCGACAACGTTTGCCATATTGTTCGCCCCCAGCGCAAAACCGCCCAGAGCCGTCGTCAGAACCATACCGGCGCGCACGGCCATATCCTGCCATAAAATATGGACTTTGCTGTGGTGGAGGATTTTTTTGACGCAGATATACAACAGTACCGCTATTGCGCCGGAAATAACGGGACAAAGAATCCATGATGCGCAAATATTTGCCAAAGTATCCGTATCCGTCGGCTTATGGTTATACACGTTCCAGCCGATAATCCCGCCGACAATTGCCTGCGAAATTGAGACGCTGATGCCGGACTTCAGCATCATCAAAACGGCCAGCGCCGAAGACAGCGACACCGTAAACGCGGCCGGGAGCGTATTGACTTCGCCCAGCGCATTCAGAGTTTCCGCCGTATTCTGCCCGCTTACGACTGCACCTAAGACCAAAAAAATACAGGCGATAACTGCGGCCGTCGTAAAACGCAGCATTTTGGTTCCAACGGCAGTACCGAAAATATTTGACGCGTCGTTAGCTCCCAAAGACCACCCCAGAAAAAGCCCGCTGGACAGGAAAAACAGATATTCAAACATCGCTTAAATTTCCCGTTTAATCGCAAAAATCAGCAACGCATCGATGCAGTCTTCCGCCAAATCGGCAATATCGGCAACTTCTTCGACGAAATTATTAATCTGCATTTTATGCGCAAGCTTCAACTCGGAATCAAACACGGCTTTGCGAAGTTTGGCGGCCGTTTTGTCGCTCTGGTGTTCCAGCAGGTAGACCTTTTGGGAATAATCGCGCAGCGTTACCAAATCACGGAAAAACGCTCGGGACGCAATCGCCATATTCTCGGCGCAGTCCGCAACCTGGCGAACCAGCTCCTGCAGCTGCTTATGGTATATTTCAGGAATATCCGGCTGTTCAATGTAAAACTTGTGCGCGACCTCGTCAAAAAGGTTAACGACCCGGTCGAGGTTTTCAACAAGCTGGAGAATATTGCCGCGCAAGTCCGGTATCAGATTCTGTTCGTACAGCTTGCTCTCAATTTCTCGGCGCAGCGTATCCGAATCGTGCTCAATAATTTTTATCTTTTTGCTGGTCCGGCGATAAGTTTCGCTGCGGCGCTCCTTAAGATAAATATCGACTGCCTCTTTAAAAACCATTGTCATTTCAATTATCTTGTCATGCAAGCTGTCTATATTATGCTCTAAATCGCGGGTGCGCGCAAATAATGATATTTTAACGTTAAACATTATTTCTCCCTGTTAACAAAATTCTTTTCCCGGCTTGTAGAATCACCTTCCCGGCTTATAGAATCGCCGCAGACGTTTTTTCTCTTGCGGACATTTGATTTTAAACGGGGGCGGTTTGTCAACATATTTTTATTTTGGGCTTGCATTTATTTTTTTAATTCATTAGTTTTTAGTGGTTATATAACATTAATTTAAGGATGGGAAATATGCAAAAAGATAATATTATCACCGTTTTGGTTTCGGTTATCGCAAGCGTTGTCGTTTCCGTAGCCCTGTGTTCTTCGGTATGCGGTTCTAAAGCTCCGGCTTCCGCGCCGGCAGCCGGGCAGGATATGAATCAGGCAATTGAAGACTACCTGATGAATAATCCGGGAAAAGTCCGCGAGGCTTTGGAACTGGCTGCACAGCAGGAACAGATTGAAGCGCAGAAGCGGATTGCCGAACTCTACAAGGCAAACTGGAAAGATTTGAGCAGCTACGAAGGCTCTCCGTTCGTCGGACCGAAAGATGCCAAGGTTACGATTGTCGAATTCTTTGACTTCAACTGCGGATACTGCAAACGTCTGGCTCCCGAACTGATGAAAGTCATCAAGGCCAACCCGAAAGTCAAGGTTGTCTTCAAGCCGGTTACGTTCCTCGGTTCCATGCCTGCGGCCAAAGCGGCCATGGCTGCCAACAAACAGGGCAAATTCCTCGAAGTTTACGAAGCTCTGCTGACGCATAACGGGCAAATTACGACCGCCGTTATTGAAGATATCATCAAGAAAGCAGGTCTGGACGTTGAGAAAACGAAAAAGCTGATGGAAAGCGATGAAATTGCCAAAGAAATTTCCGCAATTGCCGGACTTTCTCAAAAGGTACAAATCCGCGGCGTTCCGACGTTGATTATGAACGGCGAAGCTCTGCAGGCGATTGATGCCGACACAATTCAGAATGCCATTAACAACGTTAAGTAATTTCTGAAATTGTATAATCAGGAAGGCCTGCCGCAACGGCAGGCTTTTTTTGTATCCGAACGCATCTAACGATGGAAATTCCAACGACAACTTTCCTGACGACGGCTTTCTTGACGACGACTTTCCTTACGGCAGTTTTGGGAAAAAACCTGTCTGGAGCTGGGAGTTTGTTACAGTCTCCGGCGGACTTGCAGCAATTATGGCTCTGCGTCAGCAAAAAAAATTATGCAGACGTCAGCAAAAAGCTGTTGCATAATCGTTTCAAATTGTTAGATTGAGACTACAGTATGTTAATTTTGAGGGGATAATGGCGATGAAAACATTACTTAAAGCACTGGCTGTCATTATATTGGCGGCGCTGGGCGCGGGGGGTGTCCTTTATCTGGACGGCAAATGCCCGCAGAAACAGGCAAAAATTCAAGAACAACTTAACGAGGCAATTGCCGGCTATATCAAAAATAATCCGCAGCCGATTTTGGAGAGTTTGGCAAAAAGTGAAAATTTCGGCAATGTTATCAAAAGCTTTTCCAATGTCAGCGATGAAGAAATAAACGATAAGATACAGACTTTTCTGGCTAACAATCCGTCTGTCCTTGAAGATTATATCCGCAATAATACGGCATTTATCGCAGAAACGGTAACAAGCAGCGATACCTTTAAAAACGCTGCGTACAATTCCGGCTCGGCCGGAAACAATACAGCGGCAAGCAACAATGAGAGCGCAGATATGCAGGATACCGCCGCAGCACAAGATACGGCCGCAACCAATCCTGACCAGAAATTTCTTGACCATTGGGAAGAAATGAGAAACAGTGCCGTTGCGCCGTATGCCGGGCCGAAAGACGCCAAAGTTGCCGTCGTCGAATTTTTTGATTTTGCCTGCGGACACTGTAAAGCTCTGGCACCGGTTATGGCTCAGCTGATAAAAAACAATCCCGACGTCAAATTCGTTTTTAATCCGCTGTTCTTCATGAGCGAACATTCGCCTTATGCAGCGAAGGCGGCGATAGCGGCGTTTGAGAAAGGAAAATTCGTTGAAGTTTATGAAGGCATTATGACCCTGCCGGAAATGAACGAAGAAACGATTAACCAGATTTTGAGAGACGAAGAACTTGATGTTGACGAAATCAAAAAACTGTCGGAAGAGAAAAAAATCCGCCGCGGCGTTCAGGATATTGACGCTTTGTCGCAGGTTTTGGGAATTAACGGCGTTCCGATGCTGCTGATTAACGGAGAACCTTTTTACGGCAGGAGTTTGGAAGATTTGCAAAATAAAATCAACAGCTATAAATAGCGGCCGAACTTACAAAAGACAGGCAGACAAAATCCCCGCACCTATATGCGCGGGGATTTTGCTTTAAACGAAAAAGCAATTGGCAGCATTCTCTCATAATCTGAACTCTTTGCCATTGCCGATTCCAACTACTCCGTTTTGAAACCCAATACTGGTAATCCTGCCTTCATATTTCTTTTCCAGTGTTTTGGTTTCGGGATTAAAACGAAGTATTCTCCCATACATCGGAACGCCGCAATCCAGTTCCACAATATTACCGTTTCTTATCGGAATAAAGCTTTCACCCCGATAAAATTCCCGATATCTGCCATCTTTTTCCGCCAGCAAAACAACCGTTTTAATGCCTGAACGAAACATTACGGCCGGCGCTTGGGCAAAAAGAAAATGCGGCAACTGTTTTTCTTCCGCATACAAGCCGATTAAGTCATAAGTTCCGCCTTTTTTCAGAAGCAGATAGCCATATGGCTTTTTGCAGGCTTCCGGATACATACGCTGTTCACGAAAACTTTTATCGGGAACGATACATTCTCCGGCCGCCAGCGGAAAATACATATCTCCGCAGACGTACATCTCTGCCGAAAATTCCTTATACGAGTTTCTTTGCAACACGCGCAAGCGTTTCGGGTTTTCGCCCTCTTCAGAAACAAGAAAGACCGTTTTTTCCAAACGTTCCCCCAAGTTTCTTATTTCTATCCCGCTTACAGACTCTGCAACTTGATACCATTGAGAATCGTCTATCCGCCGGTAAATGAAACAATTATGTTCCTTACGAAACATCTTATATTCGTATTCCGCGGCATCGATATGTACAACATCCCCCGGAACCTTTATACAGATATCGTAAAACATCCGCTTTTGGGCATTTTCCGTTTCATACACATAAACTTTACAAAGTTCCCCGCCGTAAAACATAAAAAAACAGTCATCGGCGCAACAAAGTTCAGCCAATATTCCAAAGAAATACAAGCCGACAAGAATACAGCAGATACAGATTATTCCGGCTGTTTTTACCGCAAGCATACTCATAAAAACAGCAAGCGCAATTCCGGCAGCAGCAGCAACAAGCAATACGTCCCATTTACGAATCCTTTTCCAAGCGGAAGGAGCCGCCAAACGCGACCATCTCCAAGATAATACTTTTTCCATAAAACAATAATTTAAGTGATACAATAATTATTTATTGTCAAAAAACATATCATCTTTTATCTTTTTGTCAATATTTTATTGTGCAGCCGATGAAGGCTTGCCGACGAAGGAACGCTGCCTATAAGGAATTGCCGTCGGGGAAGCGGACTGACGAGAAGGTTTCATACCGCCGGCTTTTGTTTGTAAACATCAGCCGTTTTCGGCTGACGCCGTCAGTTCAAGCCATTCTTCTTCCGCCGCGGCAATTTGTGCTTCCAGGTTATGCAGCCTTATCTGCAACTCACCGACCTCTTTGCCGGAAACGGCGGCAAATTTTTGCAGGATTTCTCCTTTCTCCCGTTCCAGGCGGGCTATATTCTGTTCTATTTCCCGCAAAGCGGCGCGAATTTTACGATCCGGACGGCTGCTTTTCGGCATCTGAACCGGTTTGAGTTCAGGTTTCGATGCAACGGGGCGCGGCTTTGTCTCTGTATCAGGGTTGAGCAGAAACTCGCGATACTCGTTTAAATCCCCGTCAAAAGGCGTACACGTGTGGTTATGCACCAGCCACAGGCTGTCTGCCACAGTTTCCAGCAAATGAAAATCGTGCGAAATCAGAATTACGGCTCCCTGATAGGCGTTTATGGCATCGGCCAGCGCCGTCCGCCCGGCCATATCCAGATGGTTGGTCGGTTCGTCAAAAATCAGCAGTTCCGGCGCATCAATTGAGATGCGGGCAAACAGCAGGCGTGTCTTTTCGCCGCCGGACAGCGCGTTAATTTTGGTAACGGCCTTTTCCTGCTCCAAGCCAAAACGCCCGAGGTGAGCACGGATGATTTTTTCCGGCTTATCGGGCAACAGAGAGGCTAAATATTCTGCCGGCGTCTGTTCCAAAGGCAATTCCTCGGTTTGGTTCTGGTTAAAGTAACCGATTTTAAGCTTACCGGATTTTTTCATCGTACCGTCCAACAGCGGAAGATGAGAAGACAACAGCTTCACCAGTGTTGATTTGCCGTTGCCGTTTTTGCCGAGCAGGGCAATCCGGTCGTCCTGATTGATATAGAACGACAATTTTTTCAAAACCGGAACGCCATTATAGCCGACTGCCGCATTTTCCAACGTTATCAGCGGCGACGGCAGAGGCTTGACATCCGGAAAAGAAAAGCAGCTTTCCCTGTCGCGGGCAACCTCGGCAATATTCTCCATTTTTTCCAGCATTTTCAAGCGGCTTTGTGCCTGACGGGCTTTGGAAGCTTTGTAGCGAAAGCGGTCAACGTAAGACTGCAAGTGAGCACGGCGTTCGTTCTGTTTTTTTATCTGTTTGTCGGCCAGTTCTATCTTCTGGGCATACTGCCGGGCAAAATTGTCATAATTACCGCTGTAAAGTGCCAGTTTTCCGCCCTCAAAATGAAGAATCCCCTGGCAGATATGATTTAAAAAATCACGGTCGTGACTTATCAGCAACACGGTTCCGCGGTATTTTTGCAAATAATTTTCCAGCCAGACGATAGCTTCCAAATCGAGATGATTGGTCGGCTCATCAAGAAACAAAACGTCCGAACGCTGAAACAAGGCTCCGGCAAGATTGAGGCGCATCTGCCAGCCGCCGGAGAAGTCCCTGACCGGGCGCGAGAGGTCTTCTTGGTTAAATCCCAGACCGACGAGAATTTCCGCAGTGCGCGCCTCGGCCGAATCGGCCTCAATCAGCCACAGACGTTCCATAATTTCCGGCAGATCTTCCGGCCGGGCATTCTGCTCCAGCCGCCGCAGTTCCGTCAGTTTCCTGTCTTTGCCGAGAACGTATTCCAGAATCGGCTTTTGCAGGTCTTCTTCTTTTATTTCCTGTTCGACAAAAGCTTTGGAGCGGTTTGGGGAACAAAAAACTTCCCCTGCGTTAACGTCGTGCTCCCCTTTTAATACTTTAAACAGCGTCGTCTTGCCGCAGCCGTTATGGCCGACTATGCCGATTTTCTGCCCATCGGCAATCTGGGCGGACGCATTTTCCAGCAAAATTTTTGATGCAATCTGAACGGTTATGTTTTCCAGTTTTATCATTTATTTTTCCTGCCTTTTTATATCTTTGCCTGCGGCCGTTTCCGCCGGAGCGGCATACACCGGGCGGAGACGTTTTCTCCACAGCTGTTCCGTTTCATAAAAACTCACGGGTTCGGAAAATTCACGCCCGAGAATCCGCGACACATCTTCCGGCGTAAAATAAAAGTCGGCAAACGTTTCCGGCAAATCCGGCAGACGGGGCAGCGGTACATTCGGAAGCGGGCTTTGCGCCATGCGCCGTTTTAACTCCGGAAGAAAGCGCTGCATTGACATATCGTTTTTGACATCATTTTCGTTATGAAAAAAATAATATCCGTAATCTATCGGCGTTCCCTCGGGATGTCCCCTGCCCTTTTTGTTCAGAAACTCGGCAAAAGACTTGGTAATATAATGGTTGACACGCGCCTTGTCGGCGGAAATGTTAAAATTCAGCATAAAATCAACAGGCTTTCCGTATTCGTTGACGCTTTTGCCGCGCACCGGGATATAATGATTGGAACCGAACGGTTTAAAATTTATCACGGCTTCCGGACGGACGATGGACTTGACGGTATGGTTCAGAAAGCGGGCGTGCGCCGTAAAGAACTCGGTTACCAACCCGTCCGGGCGCGTAAATGCGCCATTATCGCCGTAATTCATCCAATGCAAGCTGACTTCATCCGCTTCGGCAAACCGGTGCAGAAAATCCGCCATATCGCCGCCTTGCATCGGCACCAGAAACTCGTCCAAATCAATAAAAGCCAGCCACTCTGTTTCCCGGCCGTACCCGGCAACGATTTTTTCGTAACATTCGGCCTGTTTATCAACGCCGGGAAGAGGGATATATGTTATCACGCCTTTGGCGACATACGGCTCAAGGTAAGCGTCCGTACCGTCGGTACTGCCGTTGTCACAGAGATAAAAATGTTCCACGCCCTGAAGCAGGTGATATTCCAGCCATTCTTTCAGGTACGGCTTTTCATTTTTCATAATCGCCGCCACGCTAAGAAAATACTTTTTGGGCAATAAATGCCGATACGGCAACGCATACTGGTACAACGCCGCTGCGAAAGCGGTAAACAAAGCAATGCAAATGGCTGCTGTTTTTTTACTCATTTTCCCTTACACAAAATTTTCCATAATGTTATGTTTGTGGCATGCGTCCTTAACCAGCAGCGTCGTTACCGGAGCGGCGGAATATTTCTGGAACAGAATCCCGTGTCCGAGGCAGAGGCCGAAATTTATGTTAAAATCGGTCTGTTCGGCATTGAGATACTGCGCCTGCGACTTCGGATCGCACGAAGCACCCGACAACTCCGGCGACAATTCACACCCCATCAGCCCCGACTCTTTGCAGTTTACAAAAACTGCATCTATCCCTTCCGCGGCAAAAAACTCTTTCAGCTTTTCTGCGACAGCCTTGACCGAAAAACAATAAGCCACGCCGATTTTTCTGTATCCGTTCAGTTTAATAAAACTTATCAGTTCCGCCAGCCGCGACTTATTGCACGCTTTGTTTGTTATGCACATAAACTCTTTGTCTTCCGCTGTATAGTTCCCTTTTTCCATAGTCCTGCCTTAAAAAGTTGTTAACTCTTCGTATTATAGTATAACAACTGAAAAATAACACAAGACAAATAAAGCAGGTTATTCTAAATTATTTATGCAGCCTGAAGCAAAAGGCGCGGAAAGGGTTTTCCGTTTTACCGACATTCTGTCCGGCTGTTGAAAAGAAAGAGCAAGATTATGAGTAAATATTTATCTTTTGTCCCTTTAAGCATGTACAATATCGCCGCCTTTCTGCGGTCGCAGCTGTTTCTGCTGCCGGTATTGCTGTTTTTCTATCAGGAAAACGGGCTGACAGTGGGCGACTTTTACCTTATACAGGGGCTGATTGTCTTTTTTGCCTTTCTGTTTGAAATTCCGGCCGGATACCTCGGCGACATCTTTCCGCGCAAATATATTCTGATTACGGCCTACGCGCTGTTTCTCGGACGGCTGTTTCTGTGGATTTTCTTCCGCGGGTTTGAAATCATCCTTATCGGCGAATTTTTATACGCCTGTTCCAAAGCCTGTTTTGACTCGGTGTCTTCTTCCTTTATCTACGACATTTTGAAAAAGAACAACGAAGAGGCCAAAATGGTCAAAGCCTATTCAAACTTTAACGCTGCCATGTATATCGGGACCGGGATTGCCGCGCTGCTCGGCGCCGGACTATACGAAAAGCTTGGTTCGCACGTTCTGCTTATCGCCGAGTTTATCATTTATTCCACGGCTATATTACTGCTCTCTTTTCTGCCGAATGCCCATCGTCCGGCAAAAGACACCGTTGCCGGCTTTAAGGAACGGCTTAAAAAATTCTGGGTTGCGGTGCGGTATATTCTCAAATCGCGCAAATACTGCTATCTGGTGCTGTTTTCTGGCTTTATGGTCGGAGTGTCGCACTTTTTCTTCTGGAGTTTTCAGCCGCTGATGAAAAGCTCCGGCATCGATCCGTCGGTTTCTCTGACAGACCTGGCGGACAGTATCGGCTGGGACGCCCGCGTATTTGGCGAAACGGCATGGAACTACCTGCTCAGCCTCAACTGGCTTGACTATATCAAAGTTATGGGCGTGGTCATCTTCATCAACAATGTCATCCGTTCGTCTTTCAGCTATTTTGCCGCAGGTGTTGCCAAATATGTTTCGCTGTTTAAGCTCGGCAACATTTCTTTTGTTATGGAAATTATCGGTTGCGCGCTGTCCTTTATCCTGATGAAGACGGGGCATATCAGCCCGCTGAACTGCCTGCTGTTCATTATTTTCCTCTGCGTCTGCATCGGGCTGCAGCTGATGTTTACCATTTCGCACATCAGCCGCCTGCACCGGCTTATCAACCCGAAAATCCGTTCGCTTTCGTCTTCGGTCAATATGATGACCGGGCGGCTGCTGACGTCGGTTATGCTGATGGCGCCGAAATTCCTTTTGGAACACGAGGCCGGAACGGCGGGCATCCGGGTTATTGACATTTTCTGGATTTACGCGATTGTCTTCATCCCGGTCGGGCTGTATTTTATTTATAAAATCTACAGATACAATGTCAAAGCCGAACATTCGCTGATGAATGTCAGCGCGGCAAAGGCCTGACAATGCACAGAGGCAGGCTGACATCGGTTCTGCTGCGGAGCGCAGCCCTGTTCTGGACAGGGGCGCTTATGCTCCAAACAGCGGAAGCAGCAGACATCGGCTTAAAGATTTCGGCAGAGAAAAACTGGCTGTCGTGGGGCGATTATATCCTGGGACAGGATATGAAGAGCGGGCTTGAACGTCTGGGCTATTCGGTACAGCCGGCGTATATGGACAATTTCTATCCTTCCGGCGCCGAGAAGAGTTCGGTTGACATTTATATGCATGGTTTTGTTCCGTTTAATCCGCCGGTGAATCCCGGCAAGATAAACGTGCTGTATCTTTATTACCCGCTGGAAACGGCGAATATGGATAAATTCAAAAACCTGAAACACACGGCAGAACCGGACTGGATGTCGTTACAAACAGAACTATGGGACTTTCAGCTGGCAGCGGTCGCCTCGCCGGGATATCAGAAAAAACTGGAAAAGTTCGGCATCAAGACAGTTTTTGTGCCGCAGTTTACCGACCCGAAGAAGTTTTTTTACGAATATGATAAGAACGCGGCATACGACATTTTGTTTGTCGGGCGGCCGGGATACGAACGCATCAGCGCCTTATGGGCGATGGAAAACGGATTTGACGTCGCCCTGTTCGGCGAAGGCTGGGAAGGCAAGGCGCCGGCGGAAATGGTCAAAGGCACCTACATTGACAACAAGGAGCTGCATAAATATTACGCGTCGGCAAAAATCGTCCTCAACGATACACGTGCGGACATGAAACAGGCCGGTTTTATCAGTAACCGTGTTTTTGACGTTACCGCCAGCGGCGGTTTTCTGATTTCGGATTATATGCCGGAAATAAAGGAATTTTACGGCGACAGCATTCCGATGTTTAACAGCAGAGAGGAATTGAAACAACTGCTGGAGCATTATCTGGCACATCCAGAGAAGCGCAAAGAAAAAGCCAGACAGGCGCAGGAAATCACCCTGCGGCATTTTACCAATGAGGCGGCGGCAAAAACAATTATGGATGCGGTACAGGAACTGCGGGAAAATACGGAGGAGGAGAGCGCGACCAAAGCGGGCAGTGTACTGACCGGGGAAAGCAAGGTGAACGGTACTGCGACCGAAGCGGGCGGCATATCGGACGGAGAAAATAGTATTGCGGACGAAGACGGCAATTTCGGCGGCAAAAACGGTTTGGACTACAACAAACTGGCCATTAAAAGCCCATGGGAAACGACGGCGCGCAACATCGGCGAATACTGGCTGGAACTGGATTTGGAAGACGGCCTGCGGCAAAGCGGATTTGAGGTGCGCAATTATTATTTTAACCGGCAGTTTTATCCCGACGACTTTTATGGCAATGCAGGCAACCTGCTGTATATGCAGTTCAAATACAATCAGACAGATTTTGAAGATGAGCGCAAGAATCGGATTATGTACCTTTATTTTCCGACGGAAATTCCAGATACGGCAAAATTTAAAAATACCAAAGACGTTTTTCAATATAACACAGATGCTTCGCTTAATGACGAATTGCAGTATTTTGACCTGATTGCCACGCCGGCCAAGGCGCTGCTGCCGGAATTGCGCAAGAAAGGCCATAAGGCCGTGTTTGTACCGCAGTTTACAAATCCGGAAAAGTTTCGTCCTGAACCGGATACTGCGCTGCAAAGCGAACTCCTGTTCGTCGGTTCGCCGTGGTATGAACGCGTCAGCGTTACCTATGCGGTTGAATACGGCTATGATATTGCGGTTTATGGGCTGAACTGGCGGGGTAAAATCCCAGACAGGTTTATCCGGGGCGACTATGTTGACAATAATATGTTAAACAAATATTACGCTTCGGCAAAAATTGTCCTTAGCGACCATCCTGATGACCTGGCGGCAATGGGACTGGTCATCAACCGGCTGTATGATGCCAGCGCTGCCGGGGCTTTTATCATTTCCGAATACAGTCCGTATATTGAAGAGATTTTCGGCGACAGCATTCCGATGTACAAAGACAAAAAAGAGTTCAAAACATTGGTTGACTATTATCTGGCCCATCCGGAGAAACGCAGGGAAAAAGCGTTGCGGGCAAGGGAAATTACGCTCCACGGCTATACCAACAAAGCCGTTGGGAAACAGCTAAAACAACTTTTTGACAATATCGGCAGGAGTAAAAGATGAAGAAAAAATATGCAATACTTTTCTGTTTTTTAATCGCGGCTGTCGGCATTGCCGGCTATGCCTTGCGGCGGCAGGAAAGGCATCCGGGACAAGCTACAGCGGCGGCACAAGTTGTTACGAAAAATGCAGAACACACTCACAACAGGACGGGGGCAACCCCGGATGTTTCAGCAGTCCGCAAAATTTACATTAATGTCAACTCTATCAAAATTTCGCCGTTTTTCCGCGATATGCAGGAGCTGGCTCAAGCATTGCGCAAGACGGGAACCGAAGTTGTCCTGTCGGGAAAAGGTTCTTTTGCAACCGGAGATTTTAACCTGTATGCCGCAGACAATATAGACAATCTCCCCGAAGTTGCCGACAGAAACGCCATTAACGTCTTATGGCTGCCGATGGTTCAAGGCTCTGACGACGCTGCACGCCTGCGGCCGTTTGACGTGGTAGTCGTCAAAAGTATGGCGGCCTTCGGACACCTGAAAGCAATTAACGTCCGGACAGCTTACATTCCGGACGCGATTAACATAAAAAATCCGGCAAACCGCCGGCCAAACGGCAAGGCAATGTTTTACGGCGACAACCGGGGATTTTCGCTGCCGCTTTATCTGGCGGGACGTGCCGACATGAGCGTTGACGTATACGGCAAAGGGTTTGAAAATGTCTGGCCGACTGACGAGATTATGCCTGATGCGCCGCAGCCTGAAGATTTCCAAACCTATTCTGCGGTTTTGCTTGACCAAAGCGACGAAGCGGTACGGGACGAGCTGGTATCCCCGCAGGTTATTGAAGTGATTGAAAACGGCGGGCTGCCCTATCTCCGCTTTAACAGCGGCATTTACAAAATTTTCGGGGAAGCATTGCCGATGTACGGCAATGAGCAGGAATTCGCCGCCGGCCTGCGGGAACTGGAACAAAATCCGGCTCTGGTTCAGCAGCGCCGAGCCGCCTTGCACGAAACGGCGAAACAATGGGACAGTGTTTCACAGGCGCGGAAATTTGTGGAAATTTTTGCGATTATGCAGCAAAAAAGGCGGTGATAACAACCGCCTTAAATTTTGCCCGAATCATTTTTTCTGGCGTTTTTTCCGAAGCCGCTTTTTAATTCCGGTACGACAGGCGCCCGTTTTCCAGCTTTGCGGTTCCGCCGAGAGGAATCGTCAGCAGCGGCGCGGAATGCCCGAAGTCCACATTAGCCAAAATCGGCATATCCTTTAATTCGGGTTTGGTGTTGAGAATAAACTCCAGCCCCTCGCGGGTAACCTGCGAACCTTTTTGGAAACGGCCGATAACAAGGCCTTTGACGTTTTTAAAGTCATCCTGATAAATCAGCGCCTGCAAATTGCGCTCAAAATCCGCAAGCGGACTGCTTTCGGTATCCTCAACAAAAAGAATTGTATCGGCGGCAAACCGCGGACGGTAAGAAGTACCGAGCAAAAGGTTAAACGTGCCCAGATTGCCGCCGATTATCGTACCTTCGGCAAAGCCGGCGCGAATATTCCAATAGCCCTCATTCGCTTCAAACTCGCGTTTGTCCTGGTCCAAAAACCATAAGTCGTCGCTCCAAATCTGCGAGGGTTCCACTTCATCACGACCGTCGGTTACGAGCATTTTTACAAAATGTTCAAACGTATAGTCGCAGCCTTTCTTCATCCCGAGCGAGCTGAAATGCGGCCCATAATAGGTTACCAGCCCGGTCTTGGCGAGAATGGCATTTTCCAGCGCCGTAATATCGGAAAAGCCGCAGAATATTTTTGGATTTTGGCGTATCAGCTCATAATCCAGATGCGGCAGGAGCTGGTTGGAATTGGCACCGCCGATAATGGTCATAATGCCTTTCACACTTTTGTCGGCAAATGCAGTATGAATATCGGAGATGCGTTTTTCAACGGAACTTGAGCCCATATAATCCCAGTTTTCATCCACCGCATTCGGGGCAAAAACAACCTCCAGCCCTAAACTTTCCAACCGTTCGCGCGCTATTTCACGTACATCTTTGCCGATAATTTTTACGCCTCTGGCCGGCGCAATGACCATTATCTTATCGCCCTTTTGCAATCGTTCGGGAATAATTTTCTGCATTTTTTTCTCCTAAAAAACTGTTACGCTGTAAACTTCCTTATCGTCGCCTTCGTCATCTTCGTCTTCTTCCCAATGCACCTGAAGCATGGTAACGGGCTTAATGTCCGTGGCATTGAAGACGCGACGGCGTATCTGGCCGCGGATGTAATCTTCCGCCGCGTTGCGATGCGGATGTTCCGCCAGGCGCCGTTCAATCAGCGGCCGAACCTTCTGCATAATTTCCTCGTGCAGGACATACCATTCGTTCGCCTCCAAAATGTCTATCGAATCAAACTGCAGGGATTTTAATTCATAATCACGGCTGATGACGGCGGAAATAAACAAAGTGCAGTTATACATAATGCGGCGGCGGTTTTTAATTAATTCCGAGCCAAGCGATACACTGCGCCCGCGGTCGACTCCCATAACTTCTGCCGGAACCTGCTCAACCATTTCGATTTTTCCGTTTTGATACAGGCAGACATCGCCGTTCTGTGCAGAAAAGACATCTTCCACGCCGCAGCTTTTGGCAAAGCGTTTGTGTTCGCGGATAAATTTCTTGTCGCCGTGAACCGGCAGGACAATTTTGGGATTCAACAGTTCGTACATTGCCTGCAAATCTTTTTTGCAGGCATGGCCGGAGGTGTGCACCAGATAATCTTCTTCGGTTACAAGGTTGACGCCCTTGGCGAGAATTTTTTCCTGCAAGCGCTCAATTTTATCCTCATTGCCGGGGATAATCTTGGATGAAAAGATAACGTTATCTTCCGCGCAAAGCTTAATATGTTTGCTTTCATCATTGGCAATCAGCGTCATGGCGCTGCGATAGTTGGCCTGAGAACCGGTACAGATATACAACGCCTTATCGGAAGTTATGCCTTCAACCTCGTCTATTGTATGAATTTCAGGATATTCGGTCAAATATCCGCACTGGCGGGCGATTTTGACGTTGGTTACCAGGCTGCGCCCGGCAAGCACCGGCGTCCGGCCGGCTGCCCGCGCCGCCAGCATCAGGCTTTCCAGCCGCATAATGTTGGATGCGAAACAGGTGGCAACGATGCCCCCCTGCATTTCGGGAATTATCTTTATCAAATTTTGCCGCACTTCTTCTTCGCTGGCCTGAGGTTCGTCCACCATAACATTAGTAGAATCGCAGACGAAAATGTCAACTCCTTCGGATGCAGCGCGCTTTAACGATGCAAAATCGGTTTTGACCATTGACAGCTTATTGTCATCAAAGCGCCAGTCCGTTGCATGCATGATGTTACCATACAGCGTTTTGATAAACAGGGCGGAGGTTTCGGGAATCGAGTGCGCAATCGGAATAAATTCAACTTCAAACCCGTCTAATTTTACTACCGGCTCCTTGTTTACCGATACCAGAGGAACAATGTCCTGAAGCTTATATTCGCTCAGGCGTTCCTTTACCAGACCCAGTGAAAAATCGGTGCCGTACACGGGGCATTGCAGCGCAGGCCATATTTGGGCGATGGCGCCGAGATGGTCTTCATGCCCGTGGGTGATAAACAGCCCCAAAATATCATTGCGGTAATTTTCCAGAAATTCGGGAGACGCATAGCACATATCCATACCGGGAAAATCATCATTCAAAAAACCGTAGCCGGCATCTACGACTATCAGTTTGCCGTTGGCTGCATACACAAACATATTCATTCCGATTTCATCGGCACCGCCCAGCGGCAGAAAATATATTCCCTTCTTCTTAAAATCATTCATCTTTTTATTATTCCTTTTTTTTACATAAACAAGTCGCCGGCGACAATCCTTTCTATCCCCTCCCCGGTTTTCAGCATCAGATAGCCGTTGTCGTCAATAGTCAGAAATTCTCCGGTTTTTACAGCCGTTTCGGTTTTGACGCTGATTTTCTGCCGGCAGTTCAACGCCAGACCGAGCCACCGTTCTTTCAGCGGAAGAAAGCCTTCCCGGCGGTACTGTTCAAGGTCTGACGCAAATTTAGTCAGATAATAATGCAAAAATTCAATACGGTCAAGCATTATCCCATTTTCTTTTAACGAACCGGCTTCATAGCCTGTTCCGGACAACTCGGGCGCCGCGGCGACATTGACGCCGATACCGACGGCCCACAGGCTGCCGCAAATATTTTCAAGCAATATGCCGGAAAGTTTTTTTCCGCCTAAAAAGACATCATTCGGCCACTTTATCCGCACATCGCTTTGCGGCGCAATTTCCTTTACCGTTTCAGCCAGACTTAAGCCGATGAGACAAACATAACGGCTCAGCTCCGCAGCCGGAATGTTCAGGCTGAAAGTTAAATAAAGGTTCCCCTCTATTTCCTGCCAGCCGCGGCCGCGCCGCCCCCGCCCCCCGGTCTGGCGTATGGCACTTAAAGCGACAGAACTGCCGGACGACGGTACCAGCCGCTTTATTTCGTCATTCGTAGAACCGGTGCTTTCAATCTCATACCAATCCCACAAAGCAATTTTTTCTTTATAAACCGGAAGCATAAACTCATCTCCTAAACCGAAAATACCAATTCCGAACTAAACAATTGCATCTTTTCCGCCTATAATCCGACGACATAAAACATATCCTGCAACAAGTGAAACAAGCCGTACGGATTAAATGAAACAAAAACGATGCACAACATACAGAACATAGTATACAGCAGAACGGTTTTATTTTCTGCATCAAATATTTTGACCTTATGCTCAAAATAGGCGGTTTTTATGATTTCCAAATAAGCTTTCGCCAGAACGAGAAGAAAAAGCAAAATAATCCCCAAGCTGACATAACAGCCATTTTTCAAAAGTTCGGAAACAGCGCCAAGCTGCCCCGTAAACCCGGCCAACGGAGGCAGCCCTATCATGGAAAACAGGCTGACCAGAAGCGCTCCGGTTGTATACGGGCGGGTTTCGGCAAGACCGGACAAAGATGTTGTTGCCGCCAAATACTCGCCATGACTTTTCAGGCTGTAAAAAACCAGATAGCCGCCGTTCAGGCTCAGCGTATAAACAAAAAGGTAAACAAACGCGGCAAAGTCCGTTTCAATTCTGAAAAAAGACAGCAGGAGAAGCACAACCCCGAAATGATACATTGAACTGTATGACATTATACGATGCAGATTTATTCTGGCATTAGCACCAACGGCGCCAAAGACGGCGGACAACAGGGCGAATCCGACATATACCGGCGCCAGCGCCGCTTTATACGGGGCGAGAAGTTCTATGTTCAGTTTAATAAATGCTCCCCACAGCGCAACGGGCACAACCAAGGCAAAGTAATGGCTGACCGGCAGTATCCCCCTGCCGGCCTTGTCTTCCGCCATTATATGAAACGGCGCAATGCCAAGCGAATATAAAAAGGGGACGACAATTGCCACCGCCGCCAAAAACAGAGGAAGAGAAGCCGTATTTCCGGAAAACAACGCATAAAGTTCCGAAAAATCGACCGCTCCGTCCTGTATATAATTCAAGAACCCGAAACCGGCAGCAAAAATAAGGACAATCACAGCCGATACGCCCATATACCGCACGGCGGCCTCTGACGGCAGCTTTTCATAGCTGATGCCAAGCAGGCGGTAGTTGATGAAAATCAGAAGTATATAGCAGAACAGCAGCGCCACCAGATTAGATGCAGCCAGCAGCAGATCTATGCCTATCAGTGCGCAAAGGACTAAAACGTAGTATCTGCAACCTGTCCGGTTTTCGACGGAAAACCAGGCTGACGACAACCCAAGCATAATATATGCCAAGAAGCCCGCCAACAGGCTGAACAGCAAAGTATAGGCATCATTTGCAAAATAAAGCGGGCTGAAAGTCTTATCGTAAAAAACAATGTTCCAGAATATGGACGCCAACAGCCAAAAACGGGATACCCGGGCATAAAGCCGCGCCGATTCATATGAGAGCATATACAATATGCCCAGGTGTACAATCCCCATCAACAACGACAATTCGGGAAGCGTATAAACAAGCTGGTGCAAAATCACGTCTTTTTCTCCTAAAATACAAACCACAACGGCTTAAAAAACGAAAAGAACAATATCAACAGGCAGCCGATATAAACGGCAAAATGGAGATTGGGCAAATCCGCCCCCAGAATACAGGCTGACGCTGCGTTGCTTTTGTCTTTCATCCGATACAATTCTTCCAACAGCGACAACGCCACCATAAACAAAGACAGCATTACCATTATTCCCAAAATCAGGTTATAGTTAAATATTTCGGAAATAATGAGAAAATTGTTCCAGAACAGCGACGTTACCGGCAGCCCGATACCGGCCAGAACAAACAGGGACAGGCATTTTGACGTACGGGGCATATAGCATAAAATTCCGCCGGCACTGTATATCCCGAGCTCTTTTTTCTGATGTTCAATATGGCTGATGAGGAATGACAGCACCGTTACAATAATAATATAGGAAAACAACGAATAGCCGATATTCTGCGTCAACACGTCCGTCGGCAGAAATACGCTGGTCAGATAAAGCAGGTAATAAACTGTCGTATAGGCAAAAAGTTTGTAGCGGATATCTTTATGGCTGAGGCTGACCAGCGAGATAAACAACATAGTTACAATGCAGACAATCTCAAAAACCGGCGCATATACGGCTATGGTCGCCGGCACACTGTTAGGCCAAAAGCGGATAAAGCCATACAGCCCGACAAGCGGAATCAGATTGCCGACCAAAAATACCAACGGATTTTTCAGACTGGCATTGATTGACGATATCCAGTAATGGAACGGCCATATTGGCAGCCGGGAGATAAAAGCAAGAAAGATGCCGAGCCAGACACAGTATTCCGTACAGCCGTTCAGCTCCAAGCGACCAGCCGCATTCAGCGGAACATTATCCCCGTTGAAATTATACATTGTCAGAACCGCAACCAGCAAAAGCAGCGCACCGATAAGGTTATAGAGGCTGAAACGGATTAAAACCGTTTTTTTGCGCTGGCTTCCATAGGTACTTATCAAAATAATCAGAGGAGCTCCGGAGGCGGCAAAAAAGATATAAAAAGACAGAATATCCGCGGCAACAAAATAACCGTTTACAAGGCTGACAAACAGCAGTTCTGACGCTATCAGCGTTTTGGAACGTTCCGTCCGGCGGCGGTCCAAACAAAGTTCTGCAATCAGAAAAGCCATATTGACGCTCAAAATCAGCAACAGGGAAAAAACATCAGCTCCCAGACTAATCTGAACCGGCGGAAAATCAAACCAGGAGAATTTCTCCATCAGCTGCAGCCCCGTTTTTTGCATATCAAACAGGGAAAAGCCATATACAACCATGCCGACATTCAGCATCAGGCTTAAAATGGAAACGTTATATACGTTTTCGGCCGCATAATTACGGTCGTTCTTGGCGGTCAGGGCAAAAAACGACCCGGCCAAAGGAATTATTACCAACAACAGCAACACATATGAACTCACGGCAGTTCACTCCTATAAAAAGATACGACAAATGCCAAAAATCCCAACAGGATAAAAACAAAATAGGCCATATAGCTTTTACGGTTTATCTTGAAAAATACCGACAATCCCAACCGATTGAGTGCGGAAAGACCCGCCGTTATAATCTTTTCGGAGAAAACAAAATCAACCAACAGCCATAAAGTCCGGCTGATATACATCAGCGGCGTAACCAGCGCATAGAAGAAAAAGCTTTTGCTTAAGTCTTCCTTTTGCAGCCATTCAATGCCGTACACAGCCCGCAGGCGCGACAAAGGCAACAAAACAATGCCAGCCAGAAACAGAACCATAAAGGCTATATTATAAGGCGTAAAGGCATTTAAAACCCAAGAGCCATATATCAACAGCGAAAAATTAACGACAAATGACAACGGGCGGAGCGGATTTGGATTCAGGCTTTCCAAACGCCGAGTATGCGGCGACCTGTATATCTGATTTAAAACAAGCGCCACAGCGGCTAAAACAGCTGCACCGCCTCCCCAAATCCAGCCAGATGTGGCAAACTTCCCAGCAATTTTCCAGATGACGGCAAAAAATACGTTTGCGGCCAAGATAAGCTGCATCAGCGTTGCATTCATGAGAGCGGAATTGGTTTCCCGGCTGTTCAGCATTTCGCTGACCTGCACTTCATGATTCTGATAAAGATATATTTTCAGCAGCAACAGATTAAAAAAGCAGGCAGCAACATAATAGCCGGCGCAGAGCCAGCTCCAGGCGAATCCGTTTTTAACCAGCAGCAGAAGCAAAAATCCGATAAATCCCATATTCAGATACACCAGCTTCTTTTTTATATTGTCAACGGCGACAAAATATACAATACCCGCAGCCATTGTCAGCGTTCCCATAATTTTCAATAACGGAAGCGCCAAATCCGAAACGGTAACGAGGCTGTTCAGACGCAGCAGCACAATAATCCCGGCGAGAGGCGCAAACAGCATATTCACGGCGCTCATCCGCTGAAAACGGGCAGCATGCAAATCCAGCAAATAACTTTGAAACATAAAACATCCGGTTTTTGCTAAAAGTGCGATGGTTGTCACAAGCCCGACAAAATCCTGATGCCTGCCAATTTCTTCATAATACGGAAGACGGTTTAAATCCAAGCTCTGTAATTTTCCGCAGGCAAGCGCCAAAACCATAAACAGGCACATATCGGCAAAAAAATTATATACCACATAGCGGCGCGACGAATCGACGTCTTTTAATATAAGGTACCCTAAAATATCGGTTATAAACACAGCCGTAATAAGCTGGACACAGTTTTCTGCGCAAACAAGCAGGCTTAATGATACAAAATTCAAAGTTACAAGCGCATTAAATGCGCTCTTTTTTTCTTCATAGCGAAAAATATTATTGTGCAAAATCGTAATCAAAGATATGAAAAACAACGGCAGCAGCAATTCTGCATCTTTGGGTTCCGGATGAAAATCAATGGTTATATTTCCAATTTGGGAAGTATTCCACAAAAAGGAGAATCCTTCCCCTCCGCTATTTAGCAAACGGCCGGAAAAATCTATAAACAAAAAGGCCGCAGCAAAAAACATCAGCCACGACACCAAGCGGTCATACTTCATTCTCAGCCTCAGAAATCCTACGAGACCGACAATAACCATATATGCCATTATTTTTATCATTTATCCCCAAGCCCTTTCATCTTATCCTTGCAGAATCTACATCAGCCAGAGTTTAGGGGAAAGATATTACTTAATCAAGGCTTTTACATCTTTTACTATACGCACGGGAACAACATATTCGCGAGCCACATCTTCATTTTCCACTTCGACAATCAGCATAGAACTGACAGATTTCAATGGCAAACGAGCCTCTTTTGCAACATTTTCAAAAACGACAGCACTATCTTTTGTCCGGTACAACAAGGCCGTAGCACCGCCGTCATAGACGAAACGCGGATTTTCGGGACCGCCGGCACGGGAATTTATTATAATCAGGATATCGCCTTCTTCATTCTGCAAAATATCATACCTGCTTTCCTGATCAACTTCTTTCATTGTGGACATTTTCACCTCTTATAAAAGCTTGTTATTTTGTATTTTATGTTTTTTTAGCACATAATAGTTAACAAATAAATAGCCATGTGAAAAAAAATTATATTTTTTTATTGACTATCTGATTTTTATCCTTTATAAGTCCATTTCAGTTGAGTTGAGGGCCCGTAGCTCAGTCGGTAGAGCATTTGACTTTTAATCAAAGGGTCATGGGTTCGAATCCCGTCGGGCTCACCAATTTGGAGAGAGGTTGCATTTTTTAATGTAACCTCTTGATTTTTATCTAAAATTTGTGGTTCGTATGATTTTAAAGACCCAATTTGGATATTTTTGTTATCATTTCCCTGCAAGCCTTGATTTATAAACGTTTGATTCGGTTCGTATGTTTGAGCCGCTCTTGCCATTAAAATGTTAGCATTAACAAATTCATTAAACGGAAACTTCAGTTTATAACTCAAAATGCCTTCGGTTAAAGTCAGGCTCTCAAATACAAATTTCAGCAACAATCTTTTCAGTTCCAGATTCTGCGACCTGTCAAAGATATTTCCTGCCTGTGTCGCAATATCCAACAAGCCTAAAATTGTTTCATCAAAGCTGTTATCTGCCTTCTCGTGGGCTGTAATCTTGTTTTTTAAGCGATTTATTCTAACTTGTATTTCATTACGCTTGGCATCAAAGGTTTCTCGGTCAAGCTCACCGTCAAGTCTTAAATCAAACAAATTATTGAGTTTTTCTTTGAGTTTATCTTGTTCTTCACGGAGTTTTTTAATCTCCTGAACGTAATACTTTCTCTCAGATGATTTTGATGCTTTCAGCTCCTTTTGGAGTTCTATTACCACCTCGTCGGGGAGTTTTATCCTATTGAGAATAGAACTGATATGTTTTATAAGCTCTTCTTCCCGGACATAAATTCTTGTATTATCGCTTTTCCAGCATACAACGTAATGAAATCTTTCTTTTTTAAGCTCTGTCGGGCAGGTTCTGTTTGATATGCCGCAACGAACAATTCCTTTGAAAATCATGGGTTTTGGAGAATATTTAGCTAAATTTCCTGCTCGGATTTTCTTTTGTTCTTGGCACGAATCCCATAATTCTTTGGTTATTATCGGTTTATAGACATGCGGCATAAATCCTCGGAATGTTCGCATTTCTCCGTAATAAAACGGATTATCCAGCATATAATGGATGCTGTTTGTTGACACAAAAGCTCCTTTACGGCTTTTCAAACCCATAATATTAGCATAATGTACCAGTTCTGCCACACTCGTATTGCCCAACGAATACATTTCAAAGAGTTGTTTGATGATGGTTGCATCAGGTTCTTTGGGTCTGACAAACTTCTTTCCTTTTTCATCAATATAATTTTCATATCCCAGAGGGGCTTGACCTGTGATTTCGCCATTTTTGTTCATTGGAACGGCGGACATTCTCGGAAAGCTGCAAGACATAGGCCTTTGCACCCATTACCGAGAAGTCCCACCTCATAATATCAACCGATGTGGATTTGCTGTTTAAGACCATGCCTTCCCGATAAAAATGCAGTTCAATCTTATCTTTCCGCATCAACTCATCAAGCAAAACACTTTCCTTAAAGCTTCTCTGAACTCTATCAACCGTATCGGCAACAATAGCAATGGTTTCCCTCTGTTTTTTGCAGAAGTTTATCATTTCCATAAATTGCTTACGCTCGCCATGAGTTGAGCTTTCAACAATTTCAAAGGTTTTAATGACTTCCAGACCTTTTCTGTCAGCATAATCTTGCAGACGATTACTTTGAGCGAGCAGACTCAAGCCTTCTTCCTGCATCTTTGTTGATACTCTGGTTAATATTATCGCTTTCATTTTCCAATATTTCCTGTCGCATTTTTAATAAACATTTCGCAAAACCGATTAAATGCCGGGCACCTTGTTCCAATTGTTCATCAGATAAAGGCTGTAACGAAATCTTACGCAATGCTTCTTTCAATCCTGTTACCATATTATTACATCCTATTCCGAAACCTCAAGCAAAAATCTGCTTAATTCATTGTTTTATCATCTTTATTTGTGCGAGAACGTGTTTTGCTCTCGCACAAATAATCAAAAACAATTATAAGCCCTGCAAAATTTGAGATACTTGCTCATTGACTAAGGTTTCTGCTGCCAATAATGTTCGTTCACGGGCTTCCCTGGCTTTTTGCTCGCGTTCGGCTTTTTTCTTATTTTTCCGACGCTCATTGGCTTCTTTTTTGCGCACCGCGGCATTATCAATCTCTTTGGCCAGAAAGTCGGTAATATCCTCATTAAACTCACCGGCCTCAACACTGTTGTAGAAATCAAACAAGAAGCTTATTTTCTGCTGAGTATCCAGCAAATCCAGAGAATAGCGGACAATGCGTTTACCGCCCAAACGAAGCGTAAAGATTGAATTCTTTTCCGTATCAATAATCAGCTTGTTCATGCGGTTTTGCAAATTCCAGCTTTCTTCCTTGAAGTTTCTGATATTATCGGTCAACAGTTTCAAAATCCGTTCCTTGGCTGTTTCCAAAGTCAGCTTGCCTTCGTCTTTTGAGGTTTCAATCTTAAAAGCGTTATATTTTTCCAAAAAGTTTTTCATTTTATTTTCCTTTCAAAAGTAGGGTTTTTGTTAAAAAAGAGCATAATAATTCCGTATGGCGCTTTGGTATCTCCTCCGAGCCATTTGGGTTAAATGTTTAATTTTGTTAGAAAATCAGTTAATTATGGCAGTCTGTCACATAAACCACGTCATCGGCGGCAAACGGACAGCGCTTTTCGGTTACGTAATAAAAATCTCCGGCCGCGGAAATAAAGGCATAAACACCGCGCGGGTCGGCAATGACATCTTTATAGCGTCTAATGCCTTTGATGACAAAGCTGTCAAAATGGGTTGATACTTTTTCATAGATTTTGTGATCATCTCCAAAAGCAAACCCATGCTGACGTAAAATGCCGTCCTGATCATCAGCGGTTCGGGCTTCGTCGGCATCAATGCCTTCATCGGCGGCAAATGCTGCAAAATCGGCATAACGCGCAAGTTTCCAACATCCGTATTGATGAACCGCTTCATCTGCCACCGGCATAAATCCTTGCAATTTATCCAGCAATTCTTCCGGTGTGAAATCGGCGGTTTTGGCAACCAGTCGGTAATGCATGACTTTTCTCCTAGCAGGCAAAACGGGCGGCGTTGAGAAGATTTTTCAGGTTTTCGGCCTCTTTTTTGAAACGATATTTTTTCAGCAAAGAAGCGATAATGTAAGTTAATATGGTCATTTTGTTTTCCTTTCGGTTTTAATGGTTAAATTATGGCATTGCTGCCTGACATGGTTAGTATGAGAGAAAAACAAAACGCAAGTCAACAGATTGTTTTTCAATATTTTTCTTCAAAAACGTTTTTAAATAGGTGTGTATAGGTGACGCTAGGTATAGCAAGGTATTTTTTTTAAAGAGAATGTAAAAAAATGCCACCATTTTGTTTAAAATGGCAGCATTTTATAAAAGAATCGGAATTTATTGATTCGTTTTACTGTTCATTTTCTTTGTTACGCATTTCAATTTCCAGCTCTTTAACTCTTTTCATATCTTTATCCTTATAGGCTTGAAGCAAGGGGATATAATAACGGCTATTTTTACCCTCGCCGACATACGGAATACGTTGTTGCCCTAAGACTTTGTCATCTTTACGCATATCAAGAAGTGAATTATATTTGACTCCCAAAAACATCGCTGCTTGTTTAATATTTAACCAGCCGGATTCTGCGGCTATGTCAAATTCCGCTTTGTCTATTTTTCTTGTATCAATATCGCCGTAATGAGTTTCATAATATTTGGCTTCTTTCTTGTATTTTCTCAAATTAAGAGCATCAATAAAGCTCTTAAAACCATTTTTCATTGTTTTGCTGATTAGGGGAGCAAAGCACAAATTATGAAATGTTATTTGCTCAGCAAACTTTGTTTCGCTAAAGTTAATATCCTTATAAAAAGTCAAGGTATCAAAAATACTTCTTGCAGGAATATAGGCTTTCGAAAAATCAACTTCTCCCCTGAAAATGCAATTTTTAACTCGGAGTGTATAAAGTGTGCTCCCCGGTTTATTTGCAACATCACGAGCAAAATAACGCATTTGCCAAACGCTGTGGTCATTAAACAAACATTCATTAATACAAATAGAAGCATCTATGTTGATATTCTCAAAATTGATTTCGCCGTTAAAGGTACATTTGCTAAATTCTATCGGTGCACCGCCGTATTCTTCTTTGTTCCTGATATCTACCGTAAAATTTTCCTCAAATACGCAATCATAAAAAGCGATGCCGAAATCAGGTGCATCCAACAAGGTTTTGCCCATGCGGCAGTTTACAAAAATCATTGTGCTAATGTATTCGGAGTAATTATAATTATCTAATTTGAAAAGAGCATTCGTCAGTGTAAAATCAAAGTTCTTAAAAAGAATACCGATACCGGAACCGTGCGAGAAAAGTTTGATATTCTCAAGCTTCCTTTTTATTTCGGCTTTTTCATCAGTGAACTGATTGATTATATGCGGCACAATATCTTGATTAAAATCATAATCAAACGGAGTATATTCTGTTGCAGAATCGCTTAAAACATTACTTTCAAATTCTCGGTTGCCAAAAATATTATTGTAACTGTCAAAATGCAATTTATTTGCTCCTTTGAGAGATTTCACTCTTACTTTTAAAAAGTAGCATACAAACTAATTCTTTCAAAATGTTAAAGAATACACATTCTTTAACATTTTCTCTGTAACAGGCAGAAAACATTGAGGTTTGATTTTGATAAAAAAAGTAGAAACAAAAAAATGTTAAACTTTGTTGAGATTGGCAACTTTGTTTAACATTTGGGGCATTTTTACATTTCACTCAGTTTGCTGTTATTCAAAACATTTTCTATCATATATAGCGGGATATTATAAAGGCCATTATTAACTTCAAAACCGGCCAAAGATGTGCGAATAGAAATTTGAGGCTGATATTTTTGTCGGTAGGATGCCAAACTTTTCGCTTTAAGATTGATACTTGCCTTCACTTCAACAGGAATAACCAAATTGGCTTTTTGAATTATAAAATCTATTTCAGCCTGTCCGACATCCGTTCCCCAGTAATTTATCGGCAAGTTATCATTTGTTTTGAGCTCTTGTAAAACATACTGCTCAGTTAAAGCTCCTTTAAATTCCTCAAAAATCTTATCTCCTTCTATAATAACCTTTGCATCAAGCATCGCTTTGGCACAAAGTAAGCCTGTATCCAACATATACAGTTTGAAAGACGAATTATCCTCATAACCGGAGATCGGCAAATCCGGTTTTGTTATTTTCTTAATTTTATAAACCAGTCCGGTCAAGTCCAACCAATCTACGGCAGCTTCATATTCTCTGGCTCTTGCTCCTTTTTGAACATCTTTATAGGTAAATTTTTGATTTTCCTTTGCAAGCTGCGTTGGTAAAGAATTCCACACGGCTGTTATTTTGGCCACATTTGAGCTTTCCGTATATTTTGAAAAATCTTCCGTATAGCCTGTTAAGATAGCATTTTGGATTCGTCTTACTTCGGCCATATCTTTATTGGCAGTAAAAGATTTAACGGCTTCCGGCATCCCACCGACAAACATATACTGTTTCAAAAGATTGGTGCATTTGTCTTGAAAATTTTTAAGAACGTCCCAATTACTGTTATAAATTAATTCAGATAGTTGATTTTCACCGAGCGCGTCTAAAAATTCACAAAAACTCAAAGGATATAAATTTAAGAAATCAACTTGCCCGACCGGAAAAGAAAACTGCTTTTTCCGAACAGCAACGCCTAATAAACTTCCTGCGGCAATCACATGATAATCAGGAGCATTTTCCTTAAAAAACTTTAGTGCGTTTAGGGCTCTTTCGCATTCTTGAATCTCATCTAAAATAATTAATGTATCATTTGGCTTAATTTGAACTTTGGTTAAAACACTCAGGCCCAGTAAAATATCATCTAAATTATAATTTCCCTCAAATATGTTTTTCGCATCAGGTGTATCTACAAAGCTGACATAGGCAAGATTTTTATAAAACTCTTTTGCAAAAGCTTTCATGAGCCAGGTTTTACCAACTTGCCTTGCCCCTCTGATAACCAAAGGTTTGCGATTTTTGCTTTCTTTCCAAATTTTTAATTTCTCAAATGCGTATCTTTTCATTTATAATCCCCTTGTTTTAAGGGAAACATAACTCAAAAATCACATTTTTTCAAGGAATTTTTATGAAAATATCACATTTTCCAAATAAAAAAACGGAAAATCATCACATTTTTCAAAGGAAAGTTCAGATATACTCGTTTATAACTCTTCCGCCAGTTCTTTCACCGTTCTGTAATTACCCAAATCATCCGGCTGGTGATGGCGGAGGTTTTTGAGTATCTGTAAAACCAGCCGTGACGGAATATATTGTTCTTCCGGTGGTTGCCGGTAGGAATAGTCATAACTAATAACTTTCCTGTCTTTAATATATGAAATGCTGCTGTAATCACTATTATGATGCCTGCGGTAATGAATTAACGGATAACCTCTGAACATAAAGCCATTGTTCCAGAGTTTTATTAGATTGCCGAGAGTTATTTTATCAATAGCATAGCCGTAATAAGGACATCCGAAGGAATTGATGACAAATCCTGTAAGCACAAAATTGGCACAAGGTCTGTTTTTTAACCTATGCCGATTGTTATAAATCCATTCACAATGGCTTAAAAACCAAATTCTATCTACTGTTTTCTCCTCAAATCCTAACATTTTCCACGGCGTTGGCGAGCATTTGGTCGTTGTAATTAAAATAATGCTGGGTGGTACTGATGTTTTTATGATTGGCCAGTTTCTGCACAATGCAGATATTCACGCCAGAATTAACCAGTTTGGAAACAAACAAATGCCGCCCCAAGTGGCTCGCGCCCTGAATGTTGAATTTCCGGTAAACCGAAGCAAACAAACGGCTGATACTGGCACGGTTATAGGGCTTATTAAGCTTTTGGCTCGTAAACAAATAAGTCTCCGGTGTCAGTCTGTCTTTCCATTTCTGCTGTAAATACTTCAAATATTCGCAAAATTCCTTTTTCATCTGGCTGTTCATATAGTAGGAACATTTGTTTTTACCTTTGTTCTTGTCGTAATCCAGGCAAATCACGTCTTTGATTTTTAGGTTGTCGGTAAAAACGTCTTTAACCTGCAGGTAAGCAAAATTGATGGAACGCATACCATTCAGGCTGCACAGGAACATCATTCTTATTTGTTCAGCGTGTTTCATTCCGCTGATATAGGTCAAAATATCTTTAATTTTCTTATCATCCACAAAAACGTCATTGGTCATCTTATTTTCCTTTCACAACCGCCTGATAAAATACTTTGTAACTCAACCCTTGGGTTAAAACCCCGATACCGCCCTGGCATTGCCAACCGTCCTGAAGATACACATTCACGTATTCCACCAGCTTGTCTATGCTTTCGCTGCAAATAACATCATATTCCATAACGGCCTCCTAGTATTCATCGGCATACATAACGGTCAAAACGCGATTGGTAAGCTCCGGATCGGCAGCATCCGGCGAGGCAAATTCAAAATTGCGGTCATAGTAATCAATCTTCCAGAAAATCTTCTTGCCTTTAAAATCAAAAGCCCCGAAATCGTGTTCACCATAAGGATCATCGCCTTCGTTGAAATCCTTAAAAGTCCGTACCTTATTAAGAATTGCCGCAACGTTCTGCGGCATATTGGCACGGATGCCGGCGGTTAAAACAAATGTCCCAAGCGAGGGATTAGCTCTGAAAGCATCGTTTAATGCGGCAATTCGGGCTGCATTACTCATCGCTCTTCTCCTCCAACAGACGGACACAGAGGTAATCGGTTAAGCCATCCTGTTCGGCAGCATAATCCCAAACGGTTTTGCCGTGCTTGTTTTTGATATTCGGATCGGCGCCGTTATCAATCATAAAATCCAAAACCCGAAGCCGCATCATTGCCTGCGGATGTTTCACGATATAAACAAACGCAGTATTGCCGAATTTATCCTGTGCGTTGATATCTGCTCCAGCCTTGAGCAAAATCGACAATGTCTGTGGTGAACTCCGGTGCTTGGCGGCAATGATGAAGGGCGTTTCTTCATACTGATTGCGGGAATTAATATCGCCGCCGGCTGCCAAAAATGTTTCAATCGCTTCCGGTTCATAGAATTCCCGACATGCCCACATAAAAGGCGTCCAACCGTGCTTGTTATAGGGAGCATTAACATCCGCACCGGCGTTGAGTTCGGCTTTAATCCGCTCCCAGTCCATAGCATAAAGTGCTTGCATTAAATTGTTGCTATCCATTTGAATCTCCATCAAAATCAACCAAGATTTAAAGATGGCACCCGGGTTACCATGCCGGGATTCTCAAGTCAAGCACTTTTTTTAACATTTTTTCATGTTAATGCGTTGATTCATCATCATTTATTTTAAATTCAATGGGTTGGAAAATGCAAAAAATCAATAAATATCCTTATAAAGCATAAGGACTTAAAATGAAAGTATTGATAGAAACTATAGCCCGTCGCAGGGGGTATAAAAACTTTGCCGATGAGGCGGAATTTGACGACTTTCTTGCGCAAAACCATAACAAAATCACCGATTATCAGATTTTACAGGAAGATAATGATGCTGTTATCCGTAGTGATTTACAGGATTTTGCTCGGGACTGTAGAAGTTTAATGATGAAGATTTATCAGTACTGGCTTAATAATCTTCATCAAAACAAAAGATATGGAAAACTAACCCTTGCAACCCAAAGTTTGCTCAATGCTATGACATATATTGAAGGGTGTTTGAAATAAAATCAGTTCTTATATAAAATGGCACCGTTATCAAGCAAAAGATTGGCAATATCGGGCTCTATACGCTCCAAGGCCAGCATTAATGCAGTTTTACCTTGACAATTAATCCAATTGACATCACAACCATTATCAATCAACATTTGCAGTACGGTTAATTTTGTTTCATCGTCCATATTTTCGTTCAAAATCACAGACATAATGGCATTAAAGCCGAAAATATCCGTTCTGTTGATTTCGCTGCCCTGTGCAAGCAGATATTCTAAAGGCTCTTTATCGGAGCAAAAGTAGCAGGCAACCAGGAACAAACTGGCACGGCGGCGGTTTATCGGCATATTGATATTAAAATTTTCCGTTTTGAGTAATTCCTTTAATGCATTAACATCATCAATATCTAGTTCATCTGTGCATTCTGTCTGATCAATCGGATTAACCGGCATATTTTGCAATCTCGTTTCCAGTTTCTTTATTTTCTCTTGTATTTCAGCTGCTTGGTCAATAGGGATAAATCTGGAGTAGCATTCGTTCTCTGAGTTATAAATCAACATAAAAATCTCCTTTGTCTTTTTGTTACAAAGATATTTATCCGGCAAATCGGTAATTTTTAATTCAGAAAAAACGGAATTTGCGAGATAAATATCTATGTAGCAAACAGCTATAAATCTCATCATATTAATTTGTCTTTAGAGGGAATGCCTTAAATTGCATTCCTTTTTTATTGATAAGCTAAACTCCTCTCAACTGATTTATTTTCCTTCTATTTTAAGAGAAAAACAAAAGAGCTATTGTTAAATTCCCGTCTATTATAATAGCTATTTTATTTTCTATTATAATACTATTATAGGACTCTAAATTTGTTCTCAATCTCTTGCTACATAACACATTTTGCAAAAAGCAAAGAAAATAACGGTTCCCATTTCGGAAAATAACGACTTCCAATAGCGGAAATAACAGCTTCCACCGGTGAAAATAAGAGTTTCCGTTTCAAGAAAACCGGAAATAACAGTTTCCGATACCTAAAATAGGTAGAAATAACGATTTCCGGCAGGGATTTTGTTCAAATTAAAATCCGGCTTTTTTCTTCAATAAATATTTGTGAGACAAATATTTATGAGGAGAAAACATGAGCAAAAGCAAAGCTGAGCTATCCATAACCAAACGTTTGCTATTGGATTTCATTAAATACAAAACCAACAATAACCATACATTTTTCATGGGGAACGATAAAATCGCCGCCGCCCTCGGATTAACGGTTAATTCCGCCAAAGTGATGGTAAACGAACTGATCCGCGAGGGATACCTTCTAAAATCAACGGATACCCATGGCCGCAGAGTGTTAAACCTCTCTGGCAAACCCTACTTAACCATTTCTTGCGTCGATTTAAGCAACATAGATAAACGCATCCTCGCCCAAGAAGTCCTAAACTACCAACGCGACGCCGAATACTACAAACAACAATACGAACTTGAAAGGGCTAGGGCTGACAGACTAGCGGAGGAAGTAGGAAGATTGAGACTTATTCAGTAGCTTTTATATTTTCATATATTTTTCAAAAATTTTTTCTATCTCAAAGGGAAGATTTTCAAAAGCAGAATCTGTTTCATCTAGTTCCAGTCCTTGCATGTCTGAAATAGCCTTAGCCAAATCTTTTCCAAAAAGCCATTTTGCTTCAGAAGTTAACGGAAATAAATCCTCTGGTTCTAAATATGGATTGGCACCAGCTTCTTTCTTTGCTGATAAAGAAAGATATGTATTTTTCAGTCGTTTATAAAATTCAAGGCGAATATCAAACAAGTCTTGTTTTCTTTGTTTTTCACTTGTTCTCCATTGCAAAAAAGCAATGAGTGCAACGCACAAAGCTAACCAGAAATTATCACCACTAAAACTGCCTAATAACTTGTCCATCCTTACTCTCTCATCACTTTTGTAATTAGCTCGCTGTAGCTGTTCACAACATCATACTGCACGTCGTTGTCGCTGATTGCGGTAAAATGTTTGCGAGCGCAGTTGATTTTTGCTTGTTCTATTTCTCTTAATTCCAATGTTTGCATTGAACCTTTAGTCTCAGCAATAAAATAAATATGGCGAACATGCTCCTTGTTAAAAGCAATAGCCCAATCCGGATTATATTTCCCGACCGGAGTTGAAATATAAAAACCTTTTGGGAGTTTAACATAAACAACTACATCCTGACTTTCTTCCAGATGCTGTGCAAAATCCTTTTCACCTGTAGAATCGTATAATAAATGGTCGTAAATGTTTTTTGTTGTCGTTATTGCGTTAACACCAAGTTTACCTTTAAGTGTCGGTTCGGTAAATATATCTGTGCTGTAAACTCCGTCTTTACCGTCTATTTTTGTATAAGCTATATGTTGTACGATAAGTGTCGCTTTTTGCTCATTGATAAGATTTGCAGCCTTAAGGATAAATTCTTCCGGATTTTGCTTAAATTGATCAAATACACACTTTTCAATACCTGTCAAAATTTTAACAATACATTCACGTGTCAGTCCTGTTTCGTCAACAAGTTTGCCGACAAGATCATATTTAATATTTGTGCCTTCGGAGCTAATAACCTCAATTTTTGATTTGTTTGGTTTTGTTTCAAAAGCATTTCCTTCTATTAACACTTGTTTGGAATCAATAGATTTCATGCTGCCTTCGGTAATTTTAACATAGATTTTGGATACTTCCAGCTTGCTGTTTAGGGTTTGAATCGCCTTATCAATAAGTTCTTGTCCGTCAAAATCTACGGCATAGATAGATTTGATATTAATTTTATTCCAAAGTGCCAGAAATTCTTTTTTATCCAAAACCCCTGCATTTATTTTAATATCTACATTATTTTTGCGGGCATCTTCAGGCAGCATTCCTTTAATATCGTAAATCGTATCCATAATTTTGATAACGCTGTCGTTACAATCCTTAAACTCGTCGGGCAATTTGAGGGTTCCGGCCTTTTTAGCTTCATAGTATTTTTCGGTCAAACAGCCGTTATCATCAACATATTCCTGTCGGACAAAATTGTTAAACAGCTTTTGTGCCAATTTGCGGTCAATTGTTTGTGTTTCGCCATTTGTTGAAATCAAAACTTTACCTTCAAACAGCTCAACATTAACTTCTTTCGGTCTGTCGGTAACAACTTCCGCCAGTTCTTCTTGAAGGGCTTTGGCAAAATTATTATAAGATTCGTTGGCAATAACGGTCAATATATTGATATTATGCACATCTTCACCTAAAAGCGATGCGTCCATTCTGTCGCCGTTTTGATTAACAGCAAGTCTTAGGCCGCGGCCGATTTCCTGTCTTTTACGGACAATTGCGGAACTTTCCTTCAGGGTGCAGATTTGAAATACATTCGGATTATCCCAGCCTTCTTTCAGAGCCGAATGGGAAAAAATAAAACGCACCGGCTCTTTGTGATCAAGCAACCGTTCTTTATCTTTCATAATTAAATCATAAGCGTCAATATCATCGGATGAAGTCGCGCCTCTTTTTATCTCGGAGTTAACGGAACGTCCGCTTTTCTTATCAATGGAGAAATATCCGGCATGAGTGTTTTCCGGGGTAATAGACTTCAGATATTTAATATATTCATTGTCGCCCAGCTCGCCGACATAACTGTCTACGATTCTTTTATATTCGTCCTCAAACATGTGGGCGTAAATGCCTTTTTCATCGGCTTCCTGATAATCTTTATATTTTGCCACTTCATCAATAAAAAACAAGGAAAGGACTTTTATTCCCTTATAAAACAACTGTCGTTCCCGTTCCAAATGGCTTTCTATGGTTTCACGAATTTGAATCCGCCGGATTTGGTTTTCATCGGTTTTAGAGCCCAAAACTTCGCCGACTTCAATCTTAATTCCGTTAGAAAGCTCCACAAAATTGGAAGCAGCCCTGCCATCAATACGGCTAACGGTATATCCTTTGTATTCTTCCAAACAGCCTGATTGCTGATACAGATTAAATCCTTCATTGACAATTCTGGTGGTTTTCTTAATTCCGTTTGCACCTTTAACATTGAATTCCAAGGTTGCAGTCGGGCTTTTGTCTTTAGAAAGGTTAATGTTTTGCAGATACATATAACCGTCTGTTCCTGATTGCCCCGAAACAGAAATTCCTTTAACCGCAATCTTTTTTACCAGCTTTTTATTGTAGGCTTCCATGGCATCCAGCCGATAAACCATATTGAACGGGATTCTATGCGTTGCCGAATAGCCGATGGTCATTAAGGGGTTAAATTTCTTAATTGCAGCCAATGTTGTCGGCCCTAAAACCGACTGAGGCTCATCAATAATCAAAATCGGATTGGTCTTGGCAATAATATCAATCGGACGGCGAGAACGAAATTCATCAAGTTTCATATCAATTCTTCGTGCATCTTTACCTTTGGCATTGAATGCCTGTGAGTTAATAATCATAACATTGATTTTGTTATCACTGGCAAATTGGTCAATTTGGTTCAAATGCGCTGAATTATATATGAAAAAGCGGATTTTTTCGCCATATTCTTCCATAAAATGGTCTTGGGTAATCTGAAAAGATTTATAAACACCTTCACGAATGGCAATGCTCGGCACAATTACAATAAATTTGCTCCAACCATAGGCTTTATGAAGCTCAAACATCGTTTTGATATAAGTATAAGTTTTACCGACGCCGGTTTCCATTTCTACAGTCAGGTTATATTTCCCCTCTAATTGTTCAGAAGGTTTAATCAGCTTATTTCGTTGAATGGTTTGGATATTCTCTAAAATTCTGTTGTCATCAAGAACGATTTTTGCATTTTTAAAACCGATAAAATCTTCATCTAACTCTTGTTGCCTACTTTTCGTATAACCTTTATCAATAAGATAGCTCATACCGCTTTGATAAGGCTGTCCGTTAAAAACATCAACAACAGCCTTTGCAGCATCGGCCTGAAATTTCTGGTGCTTAAACTTTAACTTCATTGTTCCACCTCTTACAAAACTTTAATTGTTGTTTGAGGGGATTTAAGCTTAAATATCTCATCAACATTGATTCTGGCCGCTGGTGTAGCAAAAGAACTGTCGCGGAAAACGACACGCAAGGGTTTCAAATTGGCTATTTGTTTAACCGTTTCTTCCGGAATTTTATCATCAAAACAAGCTATCAGGTCGCCATCATTAACGATATGAACTTCATTATTGTTAATTCGTTCCATTCTGTGCGGCAAAGAAAGCTCTAAACCCCAATCAAGCATACATTGATACAAAAGGTCGTAACCGCTTCGGCCTTCTTTGATGTTGCTGATACTGTTAATTAAATCGCTTTGCGAAAGCTCATCAGGCGTATAATAAACGTCTTTCATATTGCTTTCGTCGAGCTTTAAGACACGGAAACCGATATCAAGGTCAGTTTCTCCTGTTTCTTCAACAATTTTCTTGCCTGCTCTACGGATACGTTCTTTACCAATTTCACAGATGTTTTTATATCCGGCTTTATAGGCTTTACTTTTTTCATTACAAAGTTCTGGTAATTGTATCATAATAAATTTGCGATTTGAATTTAATTCAGTATTTACTTCCATAACAGCCTGTGCTGTTGTTGCTGAACCTGAAAAGAAGTCCAATATTATATCAGATGAATTATTTTCTATATTTGTATTACTAATAATTTTTATTAAATATTTTATTAAGCCAACAGGCTTTGAAAATTCAAATATTTTTAGTTTTAGTTTAGTTAATTCTTTTGTCCCATTTGCATTAATCATATCCAAAAATAAATTAGAAGGTCTTCTTCCTTTACCTAGCATATCTTTTAAATATAATTTAGTATAAACACACCAATTTGCTGTTTCACCTGTATTGCTATTAATTAGCATGCTCTTCTTTTTTTCAAAGCAAATGCCATTATTTGCTAAATCTTCATAAAAACTTTCTTTATTACATCTAAAAGATTTACCCTCTGGTGTAATCACAATTTCTCCATCAGGACATTTTATTTCATATCGGCAATTAGCATAAAAATCTAATGTAGGTTCATACAAATTAACTTTTTTATAAGCTCCTTTACCATCACCATCATCAAATTTAAAAGTTTTAATATAATCTTTATCAAAAGGCTCATAAAAGAACCCTAGTTTCTCTAATGATTTTGCATATACAAGTAAATAATCAACCGCAGGAGATAATTGAGAACCTCTATTAGCTCCTTTCTTCATTTCTCTGGTTACAAGTCCTATAAAATTACTAGCCCCAAAAACTTCATCACACATCTTTTTGAGATTATCTACTTCATTGTCATCAATAGATATAAAAATAACCCCATCATCTGTCAGCAGATTTCTTGCAAGCTTTAACCTCGGATACATCATAGAGCACCAAGATGAGTGGAAACGCCCGTTGTTTTCAGTATTCTTAAACATTCGGTAACCACTTTCATCAATCGCTCCAACTTCTTCATCATAAAGCCCTCTTTCAGTAGCATAATCATCTGGATAAATAAAGCTGTCATTCCCTGTGTTATACGGCGGATCAATGTATATCATTTTGATTTTATTCAAATAGCTTTCCTGCAAAAGCTTCAAAACTTCCAGATTGTCGCCCTCAATATAGAGGTTTTCAGTCCTTTCCCAATTAACGCTGTCTTCCAAACAAGGGCGCAGAGTTTTATTGGTTGGTTTATTGGCTTCTACCATGGCCGATTTTTTACCTACCCAAGTAAAATCATAGCTTTCATCCCCTTCAATCACATCGGACGAAAGTTCTTGTTTCAGCTTTTCAAAATCAATTTTATGGACAAGATTGCCTTGCTCATCTTTCGCTTCCGTAACCACATTCGGAAACATCTCTGCAATTTTCTCAACATTTATACGCGTAAAATCCGGCGTAGACATTTTCATCTTATCCATTGCTAGTCTCCTTGTTAATCTCTTGAGAAAAAAATTGTTCAAACGCCAAAATTTCTTCGGCTTTAATGACCTCACCTAAATTCATAGGAATGTTTGTAATTGGAAAAGGTATATTGGGGATTGCTGAAAATATTAAATTTCCTTGAGCTGTATATTGGGGACCTTGAAACAAAACACCAATAAGATACAAACGATTTCCTACACAAGGATAACCGTTATTGTCTTTGTAAATTCCTTCGTCTAATATAAAGATAGGTGAACCACTAGAACCCGGGAAGCAAGCCATATCAATTAAAAAAGTCTTATTTCCTTGATAATCGTTTTTTAAGTGTGTTGCAGTAATCCCTTTACGAATAATTGGCTTATGATTATATGTATCAGATATACCGCTCGGGTATCCGATCATCACAATTTCTTCCATTGCGGATAAATTTTGAAAAAAGTTATTTTGTGCAATAAAATTGGTTGTCAATGGCACATAAAATAACTTTAAAGCTGTTTGTTCTAAACTATTTAAGATAGAGGCAATAGGCAAACAACATAAATCAACATTGGGATTTGGATGGTGTATCCAGTAATTGTCTGGAATATCAATAGTTAAAGCTTCTTTATCATTAGGTGTTTCATCATCATTTTTTAAACATATTTCAAATACTGTTTTTATACTATTTTCAATAACATGATAATTTGTAATAATAACAGGTATACATTTTCCATTATTTTCACAAAGATGGATTATAAATCCAGTTCCACTTCCTTTTGTTCCGTCAGCATAGCAGCAATGTATCAATACTGTTGAATAGGTAATTTGTTCCGATAAACTCATCTTATCCATTAAAAGTTCCTTTCAAAATATACAACTGCTGTTCCAAATCTTTAATTTCCGCACGAATAGCAATTTGCCGGTTAAACTGTTTTTCGGCATTCATTTTCTTGGCAAGCTTTTCAATTTGTTTTTGTAACTTCTCTATTTCTATGGTTTGATTAACCTTATCCTTGATATCTTGCTCATCTGCGGTGTCTATTATTCCGTCTGACAACTGGCTTAAAAAGTTTTCATAGATACTTTCCAGTTTGTTTCCCTGTAAAGCCAAAATCGGTTCTTTGCTCCACTCTCTGTTAAAATAACGAATAATATTAGCCTTATTCGTGCTGTTGGCCGATTTTTCTTTATATCCCAGCCAAATTTGATATTTGCCGTCATATTCCAAAACAAACAGAATGTAATAAGGGATAGCCTTATCTATGGCTTCTAAAATTTTGGGATTAAATTTAGCTTTTTTCAGTTTGATATGAAAAACTTCCAGCTCCTTAAAATTATCACTGCCGGAAATATTGAGCGTTTTCGGGGACAACTTATTCGCCCAGATGATTTTTTCTATATCATTTACAAAGCTCTCTTTTAAGGCTGAACTGATATCCGCTTTTTCATAAAATTTGTTTTTGGATATATTTCTATTAACTTCCGTAGAATGAGGAAGGTTAAGCATCTTTGCCTCCTTCCACAACCAGGAAACAGATTAGTTCAAAGTCATTTAATCCGCTGATTTCGTTTTCTAAAGCCGAAGTTCCGCCGTCAGAAAACAGGCTGTCAACATCACTTTCTTCTTTAACGGCAATAATGGAATTGATAGCCTGATTCAAAAGTGCGGAATATTGTTTCATATCCCGGCCGTCTTTAGTTTTTTTATTGAAATAGGTACAAAGTTTTTTATCCACTTCCGCCTTGCCTTTGCATGCCAGACGCAGTTTATCTAACAATTCTTTAGGTTGTAGATGATTACAGACAATTTCTCCGTTTTCTTTAAGATACACCATATAAAACGGGTGCAGCCGGTTCATATTATTGATGTTGGTGTCTTTATTAATGTTCTTCAAAATATAAATAACACCGGCAGGCATATCCGGAGTTGCCCCGACAACAGCATTCATGCCGGCCGGGGTCTTTTCTACATCAGGGTTTTGTTTGATATATTCCAACAAATCCAGACGGAATTCGTTTAAACCCAAATCCATAATGGAAACGCCGGTTCCCATTTCTTCTATATCAATCACTTCTTCTTGCAGTTTTTCCAGCTGCTGTTTACGATACTGCAAATCAGCGTCATCTTCGGGATTAATGACATTATCATTACCGCCATTGGTAATGTTAATGGCTTTCATCCGTCCTTCAACACGAGCCTTTAGTTTTATATATTCATCCAGTTCTACCGGAGCCCAAAAGTTTACCAACTGGATGACTTTGTTTTGGCTGCCAATACGGTCAATACGCCCAAAACGCTGGATAATTCGCACCGGATTCCAATGAATATCATAGTTTATCAGATAATCACAATCTTGCAGGTTTTGCCCTTCGGAAATACAATCCGTGGCAATCAGAATATCAATATTGGCAGGATTATCCGGCAATAATAAGTGTTTCTCTTTGGAACGTGGGGAAAAGCAGGTCAAAACCGTATTCATGTCCTGCAACAAGCCTTTGATTGTGTTTTTACCGTCAACCGAACCACTGATAACCGCCGTATCCAACCCAAACATATTTTTCACATATTTTGATACGTTTTCATATAGATAATCTGCCGTATCGGCAAAGGCGGTAAAAATAATAATTTTCTTATTGTTATCGTTGATTGGATTTTCAATCTTTTGTTTTATCTGAGTTAAGAGAGTTTGCAGCTTATAATCTTCGGCAGTTGTGATTTTGCCTGTTTCTGCATACAGATGTTTCAAAATTTGCGAATCTGCTTGTAAATCTCTGCGCCAAGAGCGATAGTCCATGTCTTGAAGTGAAATGTTTACCTTGCTGCCGATGATTACGTCATAATCTTCGTCCAGGTCACCAAATTCGGAAAAATCCTCTGTTAATTCATAGCTGTTTTTCTGTCTTTCAAACAGGTCAATGTGTTCTATGGTTTTATCAATACGATTGATAATGCGGGAAATTGTTTGATTAAACGAATAAACCGAACTTTCCAAGCGTTTCATTAAATTAATGCTCATCAAGCGGCGAACACCTTGTTCACGATCAGATTGCTTGAAAAATACCCCTTTACTGACGTCTCGTCCGTATTTGTCTTCATATTCGTCTCGTTTGCTTTCATAAATATAAGCGGACGGCGTATAAATACACAAAGTCAAATCCAGAAGGTGCTCAAATATTTCTTTATATGATATGGTGCCTGCTTTTTGGCTTAATACCGGCCGCAGATTAATTGGGGATAAACGTTCCGGAAATTTTCCGATATCTGCGGTATTGTAATATTTTTCAATATGTTTACGGGAGCGGGCAATGGTAATGCTGTCCAGCAGATCAAAAAAGTCAAACGACAACATATCCAGCAACCGTGTGGTTGTCCGTTCAGCTGGAGGCAAGGTATTCCACCGGTTGAATGCTTTTTGTGCCTCTCTGAAAATATGATCAATATTTTTACCATCTCCGAGTTTTTTGTTTATTTCTCCGGCATTCCCTTCATAAGCAAGAGCCAGTTGATTTTTTAAGTCTAAAAACTGGTTATTAACAGGTGTGGCAGAAAGCATGAGGACTTTTGTTTTTACGCCTTTGCGGATAACCTTATTAAGCAACACGCTATAACGGTTATCTTTTTGTTCTCCGTCGGTTGACAGATAAGACTGTCCACCATTGCGAAAATTATGGCTCTCATCAATAACGATTAAGTCATAATTGCTCCAATTCAGTTTGGCTAAATTCAATCCGTTAGATATGCCATGAGTACGAGATAAGTCCGTATGATAGAGAACATCATAGCGCAATCTGTCAGACGCAATCGGGTTATTAACATAATTTTCTTTATAGGTCGTCCAGTTATCGCTTAATTTTTTGGGACAGAGCACTAAAACGTTTTTATTGCGGTTTTCGTAATATTTTATAACGGAAATCGCCGTATAAGTTTTACCTAATCCGACACTGTCTGCCAGAATACAGCCATTATATTTTTCTAGCTTATTAATAATTGCTAAACAGGCGTCTTTTTGAAAATTATATAACTTGTTCCAAATGGCGCTTTCTTTGAATCCTGTGCGCTCATTGGGTAAAATATCTTCATTGATATCGTCCAAAAACTCATTGAAAATATTATAAAGCGTGAAGAAATATATGAATTCAGGAGAATTTTCATTATAAACGGCTGTAATGCTCTCAATGATCTCTTCGGTTATATCTTGCAGCTGTGCTTTATCGTTCCATATTTCATTAAATTGTTTCAAATAGTTCTGGCTGAAGGGTTCGCCCATACGGTTAATAATGCAAAAACAGTTATTACCTCTATCACAGCCCAAATCAACGGTTGTAAAACCATTAATAGGCTGGTATACAAAATTTGCTCCATTTTCATTATTTAAAGAAATGAAACCGGGAATTATTTGCCCTGTTTTATTGGATTTGAACCGCACTTTTCGTTTTATCCAATCGGCACATTCTTTCGCAATGGCTTTTTGCGTTAATTCATTACGAAGCTTTACTTCAAATTCTGTACCGTATATACTTTTTTCACGAGCCAAACGTGGAATATAAAACTCTCGTTTTTCTTTTGGAGTCTTCTCTGTGGTAAAAGTAGGAGAAGTAAAGATAAAACGAAGCTCTTCAATATGTTCTAGTTGTTTTTTTAATTCCGCAAATGCATATATGGAAAAATAGGCGGAAGCAATAGAAAGCTTTGCCCCTTTCTTTATTTCATTCTGCAAATCATCTTTTAAAATAGATGACACATTATCAAATGATTTATATTGAAAATCCACCGTTTTTCAATATTACAAAAACAAACATTTTTAACATTCGTGTCCAAAGCATTAAAATACTTGCTTTTCAAAAGATTGGTGTTAATAATGTAAGTAAATTTAGCAAAGATGAAGAGACATAATTACTACGGAAAATAAACGGTGGGTTTATTTCAGTATTTGTTTTTTCATAAATTATCGTCAAATCAGATAAATATAAATACATTTTATAAAGGATAGACGATGATTTACGGTTATTGCAGAATTTCAACAGAACATCAGGTCGTAAGCAACCAAAAGCACGGTATACAGGCCTTTGCTGACGAAAACAATATTCAAATTTCCCAATGGGTTGAGGAAACAATATCTTCCCGAAAACCACTTAACGAACGAAAATTGGGCAAATTGCTTAAAAAACTCAAAAAAGGAGATATTCTAATTGCAACCGAACTATCCAGACTAGGCAGAAATCTTCTAGAGGTTATGGGAATTTTACAAAACTGCCTTGAAAAAGAGTGCCAAATCTGGACATTAAAAGAAAACTACAGGCTTGGAGCAGATATCCAAAGCAAAGTCCTTGCTTTTGCGTTCAGCCTTGCTAGTGAAATAGAACGTCAGCTTATCTCCGACCGCACCAGAGAATCTCTAAAACGTGTTAAAGCTGAAGGGAAACACATCGGCCGCCCTCGTGGTAGCACCTATCGCAAATTGGCAAAAAAACACAACAAAATCAAAGAACTTTTGGATAAACATGTCTCCAAAGCCGAAATCGCCCGTCTCCTCGGCTGCGATTGGAATACGTTACATAGATATATTAAAGAAAGCTATTCATTTTAATAATTTCAGAAGAGCTTTTAATATATCACTATTTTCATCCAGTTTTTTAAAAAACTGTGGCGGATAAAATGGTGGAATTTTCTTTCTTAATTCCTCTAATGTAATATGATTCTTTGTTTGTTTTACATTCTTAATCTTTAATAAATATATTTCTTTTTTATCTTTAACATATTGACTAAATGCTTTTTGAGAAATACACATATCTTTAGCATACTTTCTCCAAGCAATTTCAGGTGCTAAAACTAAAATGTCATCTAATTCAGCATATGAACTAATAGTTGCCGCAGGTAATGTCTTATATATCCAAATTCTAGTTCCTTTTGAAATATTAGCTTTTCTTGTTCTTACTTCATATATTTTTGAACCATTTTCTATTAATTTTGCATATTGAGGATGAATTGATAAAATAATATTATTACTCACAAATTCCTCCTTGCTTACAAATTTTTAGAAACTTTTCGGAACTTATTGGAAAAGATGTTATAAAATTGTTCTTCCCAATATCTAATGTTCTCAAGAATTCTATTGGCACATTTTGTTTGAATTGTTGGAAATTATCAAAAGTTATAACATTAATTTTACCACCTTTAGATAACTCTTCCAATTTTTTATCTTCTAAAACTCCTTGTGTCCTTAAAATACTTTTAGCCTCTGATATTTCTATTATATCTGAATAAGTAACACGACCGACGCCAATTATACTTTTATTGGTTGAAGAAACATAAAAAAGTAGCAAATCACCTTTTTTAATTTTATTGCTTTTCGGTCTTCTGAAATAAGCTTTTTCCGTCTTTAGCAATGCTGGTTTCTTGTACATTAGATCTAAACTTTTTTGTGAATCAAAGCTATCACCAACTAATTCTTTGGCATATTCAGGACGAATCGGAATAATATGAATGTCTCTACCCTTAGGTACAATAATTGAAGGTGAAAATTTAGTTTCAAAATCAAAGAAATTATAATATTCTGACTTTTTCCCCAGTAGAATTCCTGTATTTTCTAACTTATTATAGTCCTCTAACTTTTCTGGTAAAATTAGATTCATTTTTTCTTTTGTTATTTTACAAAATTCCTTCCAATTATCAGAAGTAATAATATTTTTAACCATTAAATGACTGTATTTTACTTGGTTGTTATGTCCTATTTTTTTATAAAACCCTCTAATTCGCAAAACTTCATCTATATGTGTAATAACGCCCTGTGTTATTATGGCGATTGACTGTGCCTTGCTAGACTTTGCGGTTCTAAAAATAACCTCTATCAGATGGTCTAACAGCTCTTCATTGCATGAAGATCTGGAAAAAATGTATGCAGTCATATTTTTATTACTTTTAATAAGTTTTGTCCAAACTGCACAGGCAGGATAATAATTTCTATCAGCTTCTATCAATACTCCACTAAATGTTGGCAACGGCACGTTTTGACGCGTAATATTAAAATTTTGCAAATAATCATTTAATAATGCGGTATTGTCTGATATATTTTTAAACATATATTTTGAATTATCAAAGTTTATTACAGTATTTGAACCTGTAATGCAATCTTCATTTATAGCAAATTCTTCAGGGGAAAGAATTTCTACCCCATAAAGATTAAATATTTCAGGTGATTTTTTTAGTAAATTTTCATCCCTTGTAATAAAACCTGAACATTTATTCAATAGACAATAAGTCACATGTTTTAAATCGGAGATTTTATGAATGCTTGATTTACTAGACAGGTCTATTATTCCAAATATTTTTTGTTTTAATGCATTATATTCTTCTGTCTTTTCAATTTCTACATATGATGGCAACATTGGAATATTTTTTACGAGTTCCGCGAGTGGGTCTGGTGTCATAGAGTTTCTATCTATTTCCTGTTTTGCTTCTGGAGTAATAAATAGCTTAAAATCACCATTAAAGCTACACTTAATAATTCCAGCAACATCTTTATAATTTTGCCTTTTTTTTATCAAATCTAATAAAATATTCAAATCCATAACATATTTGTGAAAGGTATTAATAGGTTGCTCGTATGTAAAGTTACCTATATTATGTCTTTTTAAGCTGAATAAAGTTGGCGTATCTAAATAAGCTATTCTAACATTAATCTTTCTTTTTGTAGTTTGCCCACCATCTTTTTGCATTACTGCAATAAATCCCATACAATTATAAAATTCATTTGCTTCTCGCAAATCATCGGCAACATTGGCTATTAGCTCTGTTACTTGCTGTCGCTCTCCATATACTTTAAGTTCTTCAACTAATTGTTTTGCGCAGCCTAATCCTCTAAATTGAGGCAAAACATATGTTTGTTGCACAGTAATCTTAGATTTACTAATTGCATGACTGAATAAAATATGTCCTATGTATTGCGTTTTGTCATCAACTAATACCCATAAACAATCTTTCATTCCTAACTGATGATACACACATTTAGGTAGGAACCCTAAATTTATATTATTTTTATCTGCTTCATTGGATACCATATCTATATATGGTAGCACTTTGTCGTATGTTTTTAATATTTCCATTTATTCTCCTACTTAATGTTTAATTTTATAATATACATTAGCAAAGAAAAAACAAAAGAAAGAAATAAAGATACACAATTTTAACATTAGGCAGCATTTAATTTGGAATTTATTATAGATTTTGCTTTTTTCCTCATAATTCAAGCCGAAGATTATTTTAAGCCACAAGCAAACCTTTTATCATTTGGACTTGTTCTTTCATTGCCAAGATTTCCTCACGATGAGATAAGAAAAAGTTGATATTGATGACCAATTTGGGGGCGATTTTGTGAGAGTCTATCTCACCAATTAAGGAAATCTCTGCAGAAATGCAGAGATTTTTTTGTGCGCTAAGACTTAGGAAATCAGGGGATTTGAGAGAGTGAAAGACGGGATTTTAGTCTAAGGTGTCCCGCTTAAAAGGCTAAATTTCGGTCTAAATGGGCAAAAAGTCTACGTTATGTAGGGACACCTTAGACAGTGTCCCTACATCAAATTTGTTGGTATTGAGAGCAAAATGGTTAAAATCGGTTTGTGAGTAAAAACTGCTTGACAGTCGGCTGAAAATATAGGTTTTCACGAACTTTTACATCAAAAAGCCCTACATAAAAAGCTCTGGAGCAACCGGAGCTTTTTGATGTTTTATGCTTACATCTAACGTGCTGATTCTTGGCTATAAGCCGGATCTTTTTCTAAACCAAACGCCTCGACAATCTCGTTAAGATTGTTTTTACTTCTATAGATACGGAACTGTAAGCAAATGCTCTTAACACTTTTTTGGCAAGTTCAACCTCTTTTTCATTATAATGCTTTCCCCTAAAATTCTTATAGACCCCATCAGATCTTTGGCTGTAAATATAGTATATCATTACCCCCTTTGGTATAAATAACATCATCATAAACTGTTCCAGTAATTGTTTCAGAGCCAATAAGCTGATCAAAGGTTAACCACCTAACTATAGTGTTATCTACAATGTAAGACGAATTTGAGCTATCATATATGCACTACTTCCCCCTTAAAAATAATTCCATAAACTGTCTGGAATTTTCCAGTTATAGTGTTCTGCCATAAAGTTTTTGCAATCGTCTAATAACGAGATATGCCATTTACGACTTCATACAAATTTTTATCGCCAAATAGTTGAGGCTTACATTGCTGAACAAAAATCTATGCCAATTAGCATCATCTTCCCAGTCATCTGAAAATAATCCCATATTTTTCTTTATTTTATAGAAGTCTGCATATTAATTATCTGAGTGCATAATGTCTATTACAACTAACTCCGACTTCGTACCGGTTTTAAATCTGATTGCCCAATCCGAAAGTCCCGACGTGACGACGAAATTTGTCTGCCCGCGACGTTCAATACCATAGGTTTTATCGTTAGCCCCTATCCATTCCCCAACTTTATTCAAAGGAAAGAGCTGCCCGCCGTGAGTATGCCCCGAAAGGACCAAATCTACTCTTGCTTTTGCCTCTTTTTCATAATCATTAGGCTGATGATCCATTACAATGATAAATTTATTTTTATCCAGTCCGGAAACAAGTTCTTCCATATCTGCCCGAAAACCTCCCCTTTGAATTTCCGAAAAATCCCGGCGTCCGACAACATAATATGTATTATCTATCAACACTGTTTTATCCTGCAGGACACGGATATTGTTTTTTTCCAATTCCGCAATCAACTCGTTTCCGGTAAAACCTCTGACTTCCGGAGCATGATACCCTTTGTCATGATTGCCAAAAGCAAAATAAACGCCATACTTCGTTTTAAGCGTTCCCAACGACCGGCACGCCGAAACCATTTCTTCACGCGTCGTACCGTCATCCACAAAATCCCCCACAATCAACACAATATCCGGATTCAATTCTTGTATTTTTCTAACATGCCGTTCAAAACCTTTACTGCCAAACGTCGTTCCGATATGGGAATCCGCAAACTGAACAATACGCAATTTTTGTCCAGCTTTTTCTGATACAACCGTATAAGACGTTGTCCAGACATGGTGGTTCAAATACCAGCCTAAACCAAGAGCAGCACAGCTTAACAGAATAGCGGCAATGCCGGCATAATAATATTTGAACGACTGCCTCCGAAAATGTCCGACCAAATAAAAGACTAAATCGCACAGCAGCCAGATACAGACAAAGTGAAGCAAACACACTACAGCATTAACAAGGTTTATGGTCAGGCTAAGTGCGGCAAAAATTAACAATATTAATACAAATCCGGCTGTTTTCCGGCATTGCGCATTATTTCCGTTCCGGTCAAACATCTTCATAAATCCAAATCTGGCTACCCTGTCGCTTAAATAAATCAAGCCAGCTCCGGCAGATATGATGACTATTCCCAAAATTACATACCACATTAACATATTCTGTTTTTCCCTTTCGTTTCCATATTTTATCTTTCTGCCCCAAACGTAATTCTGCCTAATTTTCCTGCAATTCAAATGATTGCAATCAATTTATATTTTTCGTTCCCTCTGCCGTTTTTCTGTATAATCCGACTGATGCCCCCTTGCCAGTAAGCACACTCAACAACATCTACAGTGTCCGCCAGACTGAAACCCCTCCCGAATCTATTCTACGAGCACAACAATTTTGCGGTTAATCCTTTTTATTTTGCAGAAAAACTGATGTCTGTTCTATGCCCAATATTCCGGCAAGTGTTTCCGCTGTATCTGCTCCGGCGGACAATTTGCAAGAATCCAAACGCTTCATAGTTTCTCTCTATGTGATTATTATAATTTTTAGAGTAAGCTCTAAGTCAAGATATTTTTTATTTTTACCTACGGCTGTTTCAGCCATTGCTTCTCATCCTATTTTGAGGAAATTCTCCGTATTTTACACTATTCGCAATCCGGTCAACAGAACTACTTATTAATACCAGTCGTGTTTTTCGCTACAATCAAGCCTCCGTATTTTTTCCATATCTTCCTGAGTTAAACTGAAATCAAATATATCCATATTTTCTTCTATATGCCTTGGATTTTGGGAACCGGGGATTACGATGATGTTCCGCTGTAAATTCCAGCGCAGAATGACCTGAGCAGCCGTTTTACCATATTTTGCACCGATTGTCGCCAATTCCTTATTATTCAGCAGCGCTTCCGTATATCCCCGGCCGCCAAGCGGATACCACCCCTCGACAGCTATGCCCTGTCGCTGAATGTATGCGACGACATCTGTTTCCTGATAGTACGAATGTATTTCGTTTTGCACGACTACCGGTTTAATTTCTATTTGCGGCAGAAAAAATTCCAATTCTTTAATATAATAATTTGACAGTCCGAGGGAATTTATCTTTCCATCTTTTACCGCCTGCTCCATCACCTTATAGGCCTTTTTGTCGTTTTCGCCGGGGTGATGCAGCAGCATCAAATCAATGTACCCGCTTCCCAGCCGTTCAAGCGCCTGCTCTATGGCTTTCTCTGCTTGAAAAAACTGGTTTGGATATAACTTCGTGGCGATAAAAATTTCTTTTCTCGGAACCTCTGATTTCCGAATCGCCTCTGCAACATTTTTCTCGTTACCATAAAATGATGCTGTATCTATCATTCGGCAACCGTTCTTTAAAGCCGCCCCTACTGCCTCTGCACAGGCTTTCCCGTGCAAACTGTATGTACCAATCCCGATAATCGGCATTTTATAGCCATTATTCAGCTTTACAATTTTTGCATTTATATTGAATATTTCTTCTGGCATCGTTCCTTCTCCATAGCCGCGACCTCTTATCCAGCAAGAAACCGCACGACAAACATTATAACAAAATCAACCTAACTGTTTACAATTATTTTACATTAGCTTAAAAAAACTTTCAACCTTATCAAACGGAAGCTTATCCATTTGACGGTATAAATCAATTTTTCTGATTGGACAGTATTACAAATTTAAATATATATTATCTTTACAATATATCGGAGAAAAAATTATGGAATTCAGAGTATTGCGCTATTTTTTAAATGTGTCTGAGAAGGAAAAACAACAAGAGCTTCTGACTTTCTGCATATAGCACAACCGCCCATCTTAAGGCTGCTGAAAGAACTGGAAGAAAATTCGGCTGGATAAATAGCTGCTGAATTTTGGCATTCTCATCCAATTGACAGTTTGTCAAAATACAGTTCTGTCCAACTTCCTGTTCAAGACATCTGGGGCGTTATAATGCCCTCAAAATACGAATTGGCACAAAGACAAAACATTTCCAAGGCTTATTTAATCAGGCTGCTGCTGATATGTTCGCAACGGGTTTTGGTCAAAACATCTTTTCGCAATGAATTTCAAGGGTAGTTCGGTCCTGATTTCAAAAAACTGAATATAATAACGGCTCATAATTTGGTTTATAACGCCGCTTTGATGGCCGGACAAAATATCGGATATATTCTGAACCCGAATAAACTTGTCAACGCCAAGGACAGTACTGTTTGTTTCCGGCCGTTTACGCCTGCTCTGAAAGCCGGATTAGGCATTGTTTGGGAAAAATATCGTTTTTTTTCACCTGTTGCAAATTTTTAATGCCCTGCAAAAAAATTTATTGGATAAACAACGACCGGTACTTTCCTGTGCCGATTAATCCGCCGAGAGCCGTCTTCGCGCTGCAGGCCTTTTACAAATTAAAAGCGTTCCCGTAATTTTTTAAGGAGACTATAATGATATACGGATATGTCAGAGTATCTACAGATAAGCAATCTTTGCAAAATCAAAAATTTGAAATCAACAATTTCTGTCAAATGCAACAAATTAAAATTGACAAATGGATTGCGGAAATGATTTCCGGCACAAAAGATTTTGAAAAACGAAAATTGGGAATTTTGCTCAAAAAATTAAAAAAGGACGATATCCTGATTTGCTCTGAAATTTCCCGCCTGGGACGAAATCTCCTGCAAGTCATGACCATTTTAAATTTCTGTATGCAAAAGGAAATACAAGTATGGACAATCAAAGACAACTATCGGCTGGGAGCAGATATCCAATCCAAGGTTCTGGCTTTTGCCTTTTCGTTATCTGCGGAAATTGAACGGAACCTCATCAGCCAAAGAACAAAAGAAGCCCTTTCACGCATCAAAGCCAGCGGTCGAAAATTAGGAAGACAATTCGGCAGCAGAAACAAAAAACACATTTTGGACGGAAAAGAAAAGGATATCCTTAAACTTATCAATAAAGGCCTGCCCAAAAAACAGATAGCCAAGCTGATGCGGGTCAGCATTTTTACTCTTTACCAATTTTTGAAAAACAACCCGTATCAAAACGGCTAATCGTATATAGCACAGAATATTTTTAATCTGACGAACGTTTAATTCTTATACCCCTTTAATCCCATGAAAGTCAAGCTATAAATCTACTTATCTCATAAGATTCGGCTAAAAAGTTTATGCGGGACAACGAACTTTGGTTCTGTACAATATTAAGAATTAAACGTTCGTTAAACGCATAACCGCACAATTTTGTTTTATGTGCTTCTCGGACGTGGGATTTATGTTTAGCCTTAACTTTTATTGCTGATGGAAGAGACCTGCCGCCAATGATTTTAGGATATATCAATACTAAAGGAAGATATGCGTCTCCGTCCGAACAGGAACAATCTGTCCGCTCTTACGCTGACTGCTATAATCTGACAATTGACAAATTCCTTAAAACAGATGACCTTGCAAAAACTCTGCCGTGCAACCTGAAACAAGGCGATGTCTTAATTGTGGCTGACATTTCGATTATTGGTGAACGGTTTGAAGATATTATCAAGGTTATTGCCCAGCTTTCCACATACAAATTGCGAATCTGTACAATCAAAGAAAACCTGACCCTTGATTTGGGATTTCCCTTCCTAATAGAAGATTGCCTGAATGACGTTTTGAAAATCTATAAAGGCCTGCTTTCCATAAAAAACAAAGCTATTCAGGAAAATCTTCTGCAAACGGGGAAAAAACGAGGCCGCCCGTTTGGCAAAATGATTCGTACGTCTTTATCGGGTCAGGAGCAAGCAGTGGCAGAGCTTATTTCCGCCGGCGTAACCAAAGCAGAGATAGCAAAACGTTTTGGCATCGGCAGAACTACTCTTTATACCTTTTTAAAACGCTGCAAAGAAAGGAACATCCATGCCTGAAATTTTATTTTTGTTTTGCCGTTCGTTTGAGAAGCCCTCTTTCTCTGTATTAGTACTCAATCGTTTTTATACGGCGAAAGTTTGGAGGCATAATGGCTGAATTCACTCAATACATTAATAAACTGCAGGCAAAAATAGTTAAATATTCTCAAAAAGTCAAAACGAGCAAGCGGCTTGCTTTGCGTATTATTTTATGGAACTTCAAATATATATTAAAAAATCTAGCCAAACAAAAAACTTCATACACGGATAAGAAAATACATATCGGCGTTGAAGCTCTCGGTGGTATGGGAGACCTGATTATCGCGGCGAAATATGTCTGTGCCCTTGAAAAATATTTTGGCACAGACGTCATTATTGACATTTTATGCAACAATAAGGATTTATGTTATAAAAATGTCATTTTCCCCAAAAATTCAGTATATACAAAAGAAGATGCCCCGAATTATGACCTGTATATTTCCTTTATCCGTTTCCCTGTTATTGAAAGCTATATACCAAATCGTCTAAATAAAAAGGTTTCCGCTTATATTGAAACTGTTAATCAGTTTCACCAGAAAAATTTATTTATCAGCAAAAATGCTTTTTTAGGACTAGCCATATCTATGATGAGGGGGCGTACAAGAGAAAACCAGGGAGACATCAATAATTTACTCGGTATGGATAAGTTAGATTTCAAACTAGAAAGCAATTTGGATATTTACAGCGTTTTACAGAAATTTGGAATAAACACGCCGAATTATATTACCATTCAGACCGGATCCGGGCGCTGTTGGGAAAATATAAAAAATGAAACACGGCAATGGCCGGAAGAATATTACAGACGTTTCGTCAGATTGCTTAAAGATAAATATCCCGAAGTTCAAATTATTCAAATCGGCAGCAAAAAACAAACCCCAATTTCAGGTGTTGACATAGATTTGCGTGACCAAACAGATATGGAAGAGGCTTTTTCACTTTTGAAGCATGCCAAACTGCATATTTCTCAAGAGGGAGGAATGGTTCATGCACGCCATTTTTTAGGCGGCGGCACATCCGTTGTCCTGTTTGGACCGACCGACGAGAGATTTTACGGCTATCCGGAAAATGTAAATTTAAGCAGGAGAATCTGCCCGTTTGCCTGCGAATGGATTGAAGACGACTGGATGAGAAAATGCATCAAAACCGGATGTTGTGCCGATTGCATGCAGAGACTGACACCCGAATTTATCATGGAATTTGTGAAACTTTAGTACGGAGACTATTATGAATAACGAGATTAAAAACATTACATTTTTTGGCATTAACACCATCAAAAAAATACATAAAAATAATACGATAAAATATATTTTTTGTAGGATTACCTTCTATAAGATAAAATGTAATGGTAACAAAACCATATACACAGTTTTAGGCATTCCTTTTTGTAAAATACGCATAAAGAATGATGTAAAAAAAATTTACCTGTTCGGTATACCTGTTTATAAGGCGAATATAAAAATTGCTACAAAAAATGTTATTATACGTACGCGAGAATATGTATTATTAAGAGAACAGCAACCAAAAGAATTGTTAATTGTTAATACAGATTCTATCGGTGATTATATTTTATGCCGTAACTTTTTTGCTGAAATTAAAAAATCTGAAAAATATAAAGAATACAAAATTTCTTTACTTGGATGTTCTAAATATAAGGATTTCGCTGAATATTTGGATTGCGATATTATTGATTATTTTTATTGGGTTAGAGAACGCCCTCAATCATTAAGCGAAACAGATTTGGAACAGGAGCGATGTGCTTTACATAACGAGCAAGGCCTTAAACATTATTACGATACAATCATTTTTCCATCTGCAAACAGCATGGATAAGAGATTAGCTCATGAACGTCTTGTTTCCGGCATACTTTGCAATAATAAGGTGATTTTTTGCTTTGGTATTAATCCCCATAGAAATTGTAGCGATTTATTAAATTACACCTCTGTTTGTGTTAACTATAATACTGAAAAATTTGAATTTGATTTAAATAAATATTTTTATGAGGATTTACTTGAACGTGAAATAACCATAGATAATCCCTTTATAGAAAATGAAAAAGTTTTATTTTCCAATAACTATCTAAAAAATAAAAAGAGAGAATATATTGTCATTAATCCTTGTGCTTACGATAAATATAGGATGTGGCATATTCATAATTGGCAAAGACTTATAGTCTATATTCAAGAGATTGAAAAATATGATATTGTCATCGTATGTAGCAAAAATGAAGAAAACTATTGTAAGAGATTGATAACAGAAGCAAATATTGAAAATGTCGATATTTTAGCAGGGTTATCTGTAAAAGATTTGCTTGCCACTCTTAAGCTGGCAAAACTGTATATTGGTCAAGATAGTGGCGTTTTCCACATAGCGGCGGCTTTAAATATACGCTGTTTATGCCTATCTGCCGGAAATGCTTATTTTCGTTTTATGAATTATCCCCAAAATCGAAAACATGTTAAAATCCTTTTCCCAAAAGGTACTGAAGATTGGATAAAAAACAATAAAGACCGCTTTCCTGATTTGGTTAGGAATATAAATTGCTTTTATATAAATTCCTTAAAGGTTGGAGATGTTCAAAAAGAAGTACATAATTTGTTGCTTTTGAAAGATATTATATTTGTTTCAAAATTGCGTACTGTCAATACCGGAGATTTAGAAATATCTGCCTATGATTATTTTCGAGCTTTTTTTGATAATTATGTTACGCAAAAATTTGATAATGATGATATGGCATATTTGCAGTTTAAAAAGGCTATATTTATCCTTGGCGGAGGGGGATTAATTAACCAGAATAACCAGTGGAATGAATGGATTAATCAATTAGTTCATAAAAATAAGGTAATAGGTTGGGGCATAGGGTTTAATCAACATATCGGAAAAGATATTTCAGTTAACGTTAATTTGGATAAATTTTCCTTATTGGGGTTAAGAGACTATAATTGTAATTATAGATACGTTCCTTGCGTTTCGTGTTTAAAAGAAGTTTTTCACACTAATAAAAAGATAATTAGAAAAATTGGGTGCATCGCCCATTGGGAGTATACAGAACGTTTATTTGATATTCCGACGATGTATAATAACCAACCTTTTGACGAACTTATTAATTTCATTAAGGAAACAGAGGTTATTATTACTAATACATACCATATAATGTACTGGTCAACATTATTAGGTAAAAAAGTTATTTTATTTGGTATTTTCTCTAATAAGTTTGACCATTTTAAATATTCTCCAATTTTGTATTCTGGAAATCTAGAACACGATATGGCGAAAGCACAAACCTACCCTAAAGCATTGCAAGAATGTAAACGCTTAAATTTAGCTTTTTTTGAAGATGTTAAGAAAATTCTAGAACAGTAGGGATACAGCCATGAAAAAATATTTTCCTATAAAAAATATAGATTCGACAACGGGTTACCCAAATTAGTGAATAAAATCGGATGAATTCAAGAATAATTGGAGAGTGCTATATGCCATTACTTACTACATACATAGAAAAATTCCAAGATATCCGAGTGCTGGTTATCGGCGACATTATGCTGGACCGTTTTATGTACGGAAAAGTGGAGCGGATTTCTCCGGAAGCCCCGGTACCGGTATTTAAGTTTCATCATGAGAAAAAAATGCTCGGCGGAGCGGGAAACGTAGCGGCAAATCTTACATCGTTGGGCGTACACTGCGATTTCATCGGGATTATCGGCAAAGATGAGGCTGGGCGGAGCCTTTCAGGTTTACTTTCGGCTGTCAACGTTCACAGCCATCTTCTGCGCCTTGCCGATTATCCGACAATTGTAAAAACCCGCCTGATTGCCGGCGCCAATCATCTGACCCGGGTCGATCAGGAAGAAATTCTTCCGGTCATTACAGATTTGCTTCCGCGTTATAAACGGATTTTGACACATGCCGTCAAAAAGGCCGACATTGTCTTAATTTCAGACTATAACAAAGGGCTGTTGACCCCGGTTACAACACAAATGATTATTGACATCTGCCGACAGTTTGGAAAACAGACCATTATAGACCCCAAAGGAACCGATTATTCAAAATACATCGGCGCGACATTAGTTAAACCGAATTTAAAAGAGTTTTCGGAAGCTACCGGATGCTTGTACAATCCGTTGGCAGCAGATTTTCACGAACAAATCACGGCCGGAGCTAAGATATTATTTGATAAATTTTATATTAAAAATTTATTGGTTACGCTTTCTGAATACGGTATGGTTTATATTCCTGCAGACAATCCGGACGAACTGATGCAAATTCCAACCGAAGCCAAAGAAGTTTTTGATGTTTCCGGTGCCGGTGATACGGCTTTGGCTACATTAGGCGCCTGTCTGGGAGCCGGAGTTCCGATTAAAGATGCGATGAAACTCGCTAACACTGCATCCGGCATAGCCATTGGAAAGCTGGGTACAGCAACCGTTACGGCAGATGAGTTAAAAATGGCACTTTCACAAAGGGCGATGCCGGATGACGGGTGGAGTCAGAAAAAGAAAATTATCACATTGGAGCAAGCTAAAAGCATCGTCAAACATCTGCGTGACCAAGGAAAACGTGTCGGTTTTACCAACGGCTGTTTTGACTGTTGCCATTTGGGACATTTAAACTCATTTATGCAGGCAAAAAAACTTTGCGACGTTTTAATTGCCGCCGTAAACTCAGATGCTTCGGTCAAACGTTACAAAGGGCCGTCGCGGCCAATTCAGGACGAAAAAACACGGGCGCTTTTATTAGCTTCATTGGAAATGATAGATTATGTTATCGTTTTTGAAGAGGATTCCCCTTTACATATTGTAGACGCACTACGGCCGGACATCGTAGCCAAAGAGGGGTATGCGTTGGAAAACTGGCCCGAGGGGAAACTGGCACAAAGTTATGGCGGCAAGGCGGTTATTTTAAAGAGGCTGGACGGATATTCCACTTCCAGCCTGGTAGAAAAAATGAAAGGATGAAATCATGCAGGAATATATCAACGCACAATTTGACGAATTGACTTGCGGCGTGGCGGAATTGAAACAGCAGACGCCGGAGATTGAAAAAATCGCAAATGTATGTACCGATGCCCTCAGACGGGGACATAAAATCATATTTTGCGGCAACGGCGGAAGTGCGGCGCAATCCCAACATCTGGCGGCGGAACTTGTGGGGCGTTATAAAATGAACCGTCCGGCAATGAATTCCATTTCCTTGACGGTCGATACTTCGAATTTGACTGCCATCGGCAACGATTACGGCTACGATGTCATTTTTTCCCGCCAATTGGAAGGTGTCGGCCAAGGCGGCGATATTCTTATAGGCCTGTCTACCAGCGGCAACTCTTCAAATGTCGTTCAAGCTTTTGAGCAGGCACGTAAAACCGGAATAAAGACGGTTGCTCTGGTAGGAAGAAAGGGCGGAAAGATGAAAGACATGGCCGATTATGCCATTGCGGTTCCGGCAGACACTTCTGCTCATATTCAGGAAATGCACATTGCCGTCGGGCACTTGATTTGCGATTTGATTGAAAGAAACATCTATGGTTAAGGCTTTGTTTCTGGACAGGGACGGTACGATTAACGTCGACTACGGCTATGTTTTCCAAAGGGAAAAATTCAAATTTATCGACGGCGTCATTGAATTGTGCCGCCGCGCCGAAGAAAAAGGGTATCTTATTATCGTCATAACAAACCAATCCGGCATTGCCCGCGGTTATTATTCCGATGCTGATTTTCAGGAAATTACCCGTTATATGACGATGAAATTTGCCGACAGCGGCGTGCATATTACCGACGTTTTCTATTGTCCGGATTTGGACGGAAACCGGCGCAAACCAAATGCCGGAATGTTTCTGGAAGCCCGTGACAAGTACGACATAGATATGCAAAATTCCATTTCCGTCGGCGACAAGCCGCGCGACATAGAAGCTGGAAAAGCGGCAGGCGTCGGCAAGAACTTTTTATTTGAAACGAATTTTAACGAAGTTATGGAGGCTTTATGATTATTGTAACAGGCGGAGCCGGCTTTATAGGCTCATATGTCGCAGCTGAACTTCAGACGAAAGGATACAAGGACATCGTTATCGTTGACCGGCTCGGTTCCGACGACAAATGGAAAAACATTGCTAAAAGAGAACTGCGAGCCATTGTGGCACCGGAAGAAACATTTTCGTTTCTGGAAGAACATAAAACGGAAATAACGGCTGTCATTCACATGGGAGCTATCTCAACGACAACGGAAAAAGATGCAGATTTGATTATACGTTCCAATTTTCAATTAAGCCAGAAACTTTGGTATTTCTGTTGCGAAAACAATGTGCAGTACATTTACGCATCCTCCGCAGCAACCTACGGCGACGGAAACATGGGGTTCACCGATGACGAATCTCTGGATTTTCTGAACAGCCTGCGGCCGCTTAATCCCTATGGCTGGAGCAAAGCTTTGTTTGACCGCTTTGCCGCCCGGGAAATCATGGAAAGACGCCCGGTTCCCAAACAATATGCCGGATTGAAGTTTTTTAATGTGTACGGTCCAAACGAATATCATAAAGGCGGCCAGAAAAGCGTTGTCGCCCATATTTTCCCGGATGTTAAGAACGACCGGGAAGTTAAGCTGTTCAAATCCTATAATCCGGCATACAGGGACGGCGAACAATTAAGGGATTTTGTCTGGGTCGGCGATACAGCCAGCGTTATCCTGTGGCTGTTGGAAAATCCGCAGGTAAACGGGCTGTTCAATGTCGGCACCGGCGAAGCCCGTTCCTTTTACGATTTGGCTAAGGCTGTCTGGGCAGCAATGGGCAAAACCCCGAAAATAGGCTTCAAAGAAATGCCGGAAGAACTGCGGGGAAAATACCAGTACTACACCAAAGCCGATTTAACAAAATTGAGAAAGGCCGGATATACGGCTCCAATGACCAGCCTTGAAGACGGCGTGCGACAGTATGTCCAGCAATACCTTAATGAGGAAGATATGTATAAATAAAGGTTTTGAAAGTATACTGCAATAAAAAAGAGCGGCTGATTATCCGCTCTTTTTTAATTTTCCGTATTTCAAATCTGGTATAGCCGGAAAAAGCTCTCCATATCCTTTTCCGTCAAATTTCCCCGAGAAAGCATATCCTGATATTTCCAGGTTTCAGTTTTCGCCAAATCCGGCTTCTTCCAATCTTCGTAGACAGGAAGAAGCTTAGTATGGTAATCCTTCCAATTTTCTGCACTGGTACCTTTTAAGCTTTCCAGATAGGCCTTTTTTTCAGCCTGTTCGGACAGTTCACGCGGAGCGCCAAAGCTTTTCCATACCCGGTTTTGCTCTTGGGCAACGGCTGTATTGACCTTTATCATATAGCAGACCAGTTCCGTCACAATTTCAAGCTCATCCTCAGACAGTTCGTCTATATCATAGACACCGAGCTGTTCCAGATAATCCTCAATCGTAAGAAACCTCGGTTCTATATGAGCCTGAGCTTCCATTACGGCTTTAAGGCTGGCAGCTTTGATTTCTTTCCAGTCTTCATGCTGATTATACCAGACAGCAGAATACGACAGCTTTACCGCATTATAACGCTTGTATACCTTTGCCGCAGCCTGATTCAGCCATAGTAACAGGGATAAATAGCTTTTGTCCGCCGGTTTCCTCAACTTCAAATACAATAAAGCTTTCAACCCCGGGCGGTACAACAATGGAAGCCTGTTGATTTCATCTTCCAAATCCGGCTTTTCGGGATAATGCGCGACAAACTTTTCCAACGGCGCCAAGTATTTGTCGGTTTTAATCGGACGGCCATCCAGCGTTGTCTGATAATATTCGCCGTTTTCATATACTTCTACCGACAAAACCGGGTATTGCCACGGCAGCGTATCCGCAGATACGGGCGGTATCCAACCTGTGACGTTACCATAGCTAAGATGATATACCTTAACTCCGTTTGAAAAAAAGCAATAGCCGCTGTTGTCTTTGGTGATTGCGGAAATACGCCATCTGTTTTTACAAAATGTTTTCATAATGATACAATATTTATAAAGTGAATAATAATTTTAATTTAGCGGCAGTATAGCTTTTGATATTAAAAAGGCAAGGTTTTTATTTGCTGCTCATTGCAGAAATTCAATCAAGTACTGCAGCACACGCGGCGTTACCTGATGTCCCATGCCGCGGATTTCCGCCGTTTCCGGTTTCAGCCCCAGCGATTCAAGCGTTTTCTGCGTCAGAACAATGCTGTTGGCGGGAATAACGTTGTCATTTGTTCCCTGTATGAGCAAAATATCCGGCTCGGACACAACCATATCCGCATCAAAATCGTCGGTCAGCACTAACGGAACGCCGGAAAGCGATACGGCGCGCCCGATGTGGTTGGGATTGGTCAACGCCGTCAGCACTGCCATCAGCCCGCCCTGGGAAAATCCGGTAACATCTATATTTTCATACGGGATATCCAACTCATTATGAATCTCGTCAACCAAATCGTGCAAAACAGCCACGTTGTCCACCGCATCCGCAAGCATACGCCGGTACAGTTTCATCTCCGACATTTCCGCACCAAACGCAGGAATGGCAAACCACTGGTACCCGCGATGCGGCGCCCTGTCCGGAGCGGTCGGATAGTAAAACGCGGTATCGGGCAAATCCTTTTTCAGAGAATTGGTCATTCCCAGCATCCTGGCGCCGTTTTGCCCGTAGCCGTGAATAATTATCAGCGCCTTTTCCGGATTGTCCGGAATATAAGAAAGCGTTTCGGCGGAAGAAACATGCGGATTAATTAAAAATACAGCGGCAAGCAGCGCGAAAAACAAAAACTTTTTCATCAATCTCTCCTTATATATTTTAAGAAAAGTATAGCTTAAGAGGAGTATAGCGGAAATTTGTTAAATTTTTCTTCATTTTACTGACAGTAACGGAGAAAAATTTTACCGTTTTTTACGGAAGCTTTATTCTGGCGGTTCTTTTATGGTTTCAATTTTTTATGCCCGCCATAGCCGGTTCCGACGGTGCGGCCAATACTCATTATTTTCAATCCGATACAGCTGCGGCAATGCACCGGCGTATCGTTCACGCAGATTTTTCCGGGATACAATTCATACAAACGGCGGTATTCGCCTTCGGTTACGTTTGGCATAACAACATTGGCTCCGGCCTGTAACGCCATAATCCGCCCGTTTGGATGCAGGCTCTCCATCGCGGTCGTGGCAGGAATGTTAATGTCCGGCAGCAGCAGGCGCATAACAGCCATCGTACGCAATGCCAAATCAAGCGTACCGCCCTTTTCATGTGCCAACGGCGTCTGCGGATGCGGAATAAACGGACCGATACCTGCCATATCTACCGGCAAATCCCGCAGAAACAGCAAATCTTCGGCTATGCTTTCAATACTTTGTCCCGGGAGCCCTACCATAATGCCGGAGCCGAGTTCATACCCCAGTTCTTTTATCATCAGCAGACATTCATACCTCTGCTGCCAGCTCATTTGGGGATCAAGCCGGTGGTACAGTTCCTTGTTTGTGGTTTCTATACGCATTAGATAGCGGTCGGCGCCGGCTTCGCGAAAAGCTTTGTATTCCGCATACGTCCGCTCGCCGATACTTAACGTTATCGCCACGTCAAATTTTTTTATTGCGGCAATTATCCGGCACAAGCGGTCTTTAGTGTAATACATATCTTCGCCCGACTGCATAACAATGGTCTTAAAGCCCATATCGGCAGCCTTGTGGGCGGTTTCCACCAGTTCCGCCTCGTCCATACGGTAACGGCAGACGTGCGTATTGCCGCGGCGGATACCGCAATACAGGCAGTTATTGCGGCAAATATTGGAAAATTCTATCAACCCGCGCAAATGTACTTCATCTCCGACATTTTCCTTACGGACGGCATCGGCACGACGGAACAGCTCCTGTTGGTTTGCTTCGTTGCTTAGCAGGCGGACGATTTCCCTTTTATCCGGTACAGGGGCTTGGGGCGGAAGCGGAACTTCAGACTGCGGCATTCTGCGTTCCTTTTATAAAACCGCCGCCCAACACATATCCGTCATTATCATAAAAAACAGCGGATTGTCCGGCTGCTACAGCCTTTTGTCGGCTAAAAAAGCGGATTGCGGCCGTATCCGCAGACTGCGGCAGAAACTCGGCGGCAACCGGCGCCTGCGACGACCTCAGCCGTACCTGAATTTCCGTTTTTTCAGCCAGCGGCGGAACTGACAGCCAAGTCAGACCATCGGCAACCAATGCTTCTTTATAACACTCCTCTTCATATCCCAGGACGACTTCGTTTTTTTCCTTATCCAGTTTGATAACATACAGGGGACGGTCGGCACTGATGCCCAGCCCGCGGCGCTGGCCCACCGTGTAGTTCCAAATTCCGCGGTGCGTTCCCAATACTTTTCCGGCGGTATTGACAAAGTTTCCGGGTTTGGGCTCCGTTTGCAAAATGTCGTTAATGTCTCCGGTATAAAAGTCCTGGCTGTCAGGCTTGTCGCTGACATTCAGACCATATTTACGGGCAATTTCCCGCACCTCGCTTTTGGTAAAATCTCCGAGCGGCAGCATTATTTTCGCCAGCTGCTCCTGCTGCAGGCGATAAAGAAAATAACTCTGGTCCTTTTTTTCATCAACGGCGCGACGCAGCTGATAACGCTGCAGTTTTTCGTTGTACGCGAGGCGCGCATAGTGTCCGGTGGCAAACTTGTCAAATGCTATCCCCTGCTCGGCGGCACTCAGCGGCAAAGCTGCAAACTTAATGGTTGCGTTGCAGATAACGCACGGGTTCGGCGTGCGACCGGCGAGATATTCCGACTTAAAATTGTCCAAAACGAGCTTTTGATATTGTTTGGTACAGTCAATGACGCAATAGGGAATATCCAGCTTTTGGCACAAGGCGCGCGCTTCTTTGATATCTTCTTCTTCATGCGGCGAAAAACAGGCATCTTTATGCGCCGTTATATTATAATGTTTGGCTTTGTCCCAGATGGACATCGTTGCACCGATGACTTCGTGCCCCTGCTCTTTCAAGATACAGGCAACGGTGGAGGAATCAACGCCTCCGCTCATTCCGACAAGTATTTTCATTTCAGTTCCTCTTTGATGTAATTTACAACTCACCAAAGAAATATAAAAATTCAAAGTTTTTACTTTCTTTGACGGGCTGAGTATAAAAGCGGTTTTAGGATTTGGCAACAAAAAAAGCGGCGCACGATGCACCGCTTTGGTTTAATAGCTAAAATATGCCGCAAATATTTTCCGGTAAATTTCCCGGCAAAACTGCAACGCCTGAGATGCCGATGCCTCATCGCACACGGCAATAAGGGCATATGCTGCCGAGGCAGGAGACTTTGCCGAAGTTTCTGCCGTCCAATAGTTTTCAGGCGTTATGGGAATATCCGGGCAATATACGGCAGGGACATTTTCTGCAGAATATACTTTTGCCAAAACGCAGCGAAAACTGTTTTTCCATGCGTCAAAGCGTTTCAACTCTGCCTTTGCAGGCAGACGGGCATTGTGTACTGCCAGATATTCTTCCATTTCCTGCCGAGACACACGCGTTTCCGGGGTTCTCAAAGTATCCATGATGATATAAGAGTTCTCCGACAGAAAAATCCCCTCATACGCCGTTTCTGCCGCCAAACCGTTTTTGACCGTACGAAGCGCGCCGCAGTGAGAAACCGATGCAGCCAAATACGCCTTAAACTCTGCAGGGCTGATGCCGGCTGCCGACAAAAATCTTTCAAACAGTTCCTGATAATCTTCAGACGACTGCAGTGTAACATGTTCATGTTCCATAAAAATATGTTTTTAATGGTAAAAATTATAAATAACTGCGAAATATGGTATTTATAATTTGTATTATGTCAAGTAAAAAGCGTCAAAAAAACGCTTGATTTTGTCTTTTAATTTGTCTATTATTTTTTAATATTTACAGACATCACCAGATACGGACAATACAATGAAACGGACACTATTCAAAGCAGGGCTTTGTGCTGCGGCGGCATCGGCTTTATTTTTCAATGAAAAGAAGTGGGAAAACCGTCTCTTAAAAGAGCGGGCGGATTTTGACATACAAAAAGAAATCCTGCTGAATAAGATTAACCAATTGGAAAACCGGGATACGTCTTTCCGTTTTTATGAACATTTTGCCAACGGGGCTGATTATAAAACGATTAAAGCGATTGAACAGAGAACTTTTGTACGGCCGCAGAACAACATTTACGCCCAATACCGTCCCAGAGCACTTTCTGCCGAAGTGATTGAAAACAATTACGCCGCCATGGCAAAAAATCTGCACGACTCCGACCTTGAATTTAGACGCAGAAAGGCACTGGAAGCCTTTCAGAACAGCGACAGCGTTCCGGATATTCTGGAAAACGGCAGCCGCTTTATGCAAGCGACGCTTGACATGATGAGCAAACATAACCATGCCATGGGCGGAAGCCTCGCCAGAGCCATTAAAAATTCCGACGCAGAAAACGAACGGGAGCTTAAAGCCCGATACCTTATGTTTGAGATGAAAACAAAGCATAAAATGTATTTCAACAGGCATGACCTCTCTGTCGATTTTTACAGAATCGTTTTCCTGAAAAACCTGTCTTTATACAAACAGACGGCAAAATTTATGACTGCGCTTACGGATTCGCTGGAAAATAATTATCTTAAAAAAGTTCAGCAAGACTCCCTGTTGTTTGAGAGAGAAAAACGGCGGCAAATCGATTCTATCATTAAGGAGAAACCCCGTATACCTCTGCTGAAATACAACTTTGCAGGCCAAATGCCGGCGCCTTTTCATTTTCAATTTCCGAACCCGAAAAGTTGCCGGTAACGCAATACTTTCAGAAAAAGTACCCAAAGCGCTGTTTGAAGACGTTTTCCAAAGTTATTGGCGGATTTTTGCCGTCATTTTGCAAAATAAAGCCCGACGGGCAGCTTCCCCTTCTTCCAATGCCGAAGCTATGCCGTACGCATCGGGTTCCTTTATAAGCAGGCTGTTTAAAATACGCTTAAGATTCTGCCCCGTGTCCTCTATATGCAACCCGGAAACAATGGCAGTCCCTGCCCCGTGTTTCTGCATAACGACAGCGGGCAGCGTTTTCCCCTCAAACTCGTATTCTGCCAATACTTGTATCCTGCTGTGCGGCAGCGGTTTAAAATACGGCCCGCCATGATAACTGGCAATATGCCGCTCATTATCGGCGCGCCATAAAACTTTTGCAGCTGCCATTGACCTGAAATCCTGCGAATACGGGGCTATTCCCAACTCCCGGTGCAGCGTTCCGACGGCATCGGCGTCAATTAAGTTCAGCCCGCATTGCTGCACGACAGCGGCATCTTTAATATCCGTTTCAAAAAAAACATTACGGCTGGCATAATAGGCTCCGGCGCATATCCCGAAATAAACGCCTCCACTCTGCACATATTCGGCAATCTTTTGATTACCTCGGACTTTCAGTTTTTCCAAATACGGCGTAGCACGACCGCCGGGCATAAAAAAAGCCAGTACCCGGCCATTCAGCCGGTCATTTTTAATTATATCATCAGCCGTAACGGTATCTATTTTTATCCCCTGCGGAGAAAAATACTCTCTCAGGCTGTCCCGCAAAGGCCGGATATCACCGGTTCCGCTGTCATTATATATTAAAATTTCATCTCTCATGGCGGAATGATTGTATGTAATATTTTTTAAATGGCAAGTCTGTTTCTGTAAAAGATTAATTGACAAAAAACATTTTTTTGATTATTTATAAACTGATTACTTTATTTTTATTTAAATTTTGTGTATGAAAAAATTATTATTTATGCCGTTAATGATGTTATTGACGTCATGCGGCGAAGGCGGTTCATTCCTCAGAGCCAACAACTCTCTGGGATTGGCAAGTTTTATCGGTGTCGGACTTCTTGTCGGCGCGTGTCTCGGGTTTATCTATGCAATAATGCCGCGTATTGACATTATTACGGGAACTAAGATTACATCTTGTGAGAAAAAAAACAGTTGCGTTATTGGCGGGGCTGTTATTACGGCATGTGTCGCCTTTTTGGCGGGTTTATGCTATTTTAGCTGACAATACGACAATAGATAATAACCGGCCTTATGGAAAACTTTATTTTAGCGGCGGTTCCGCCGACTGAATTAACCGTTTGGCAGTGTGCCTTTCTGGGAGCCTTGGGCGGCCTGTTGTTTGCTGCCGTCTGCTGGTACATTTACGGCAAAGATACAGACATTTTCTTCTGCCCCGCTTATAAATGCGGCGCAACCGGCAGCATTCTTTTAGGTGCCGGGTTGGGAATTCTGTTCTTGTGCTGGAATGATTTCCGAACGGCCTTGATGCCGCTGCTGTTTATTGTTCCGATATGGAACCTTTGCATTATGCACGCTTGCAAATACGATGCATTGGACGGCAGCTGCCGCCATTTGGTTAAAAGCAGGATTCTTTGGACATCTTTCGGCTGTTCAGGGTTCTGCCTTGGCGTTTTATGCCTTTTCATCCGGGAAATGCTCGGCTGATTTGGCCTCTTTTAATCAGGGGAGTTGTTTAATACAACTCCCGTTTTTATGTCTGGTTTTATATCTGGCGAAAAATTTCATCCGGACAGGAATAAATTTTGCAATTCAAATTTATCCGGACATCTTTTGCGATTACAAATATCGACGGAAAATAAATATTGACAAAATTTATATATTTTTTATTATTTAAGCAGTTATTTTATCATTATAAATAAATTTTACATTATGAAATCTCTATTATTTTTATCGTTGGCAGCGTTTGCCGTATCAAACGGAAACGACGGAAGTTTTTATCAAAATCCGGGCACTTATTTCTTATTTTCGGGAATAGGTTTTGCAATCGGGGCTGTTCTCGGATTCTTTTTTGCGAGAATGCCTAACTTTGATTATGAGGAAGTAAAGGTCAGCTTAAAAACGCTGCTCCCATGTATGCTGATTTGGGGCATTATCATTGCCGGCATCGGAGCTATGGCCGCATATCTTCATATTATGCACTGTATCTCCCTGCAATAGCATTCAGCAGATGCGTTTACTGTAGTATGCGTTTTGTTGCAATCTCCGGCTATTTCGGCGTTGTTGCAGAGTTTTGCATTTTACCGCTGCCGTTCTTGCCACAGCGTTCAAAAATCCCGTTTTGCCAAACAAAACGGGATTTTTATTTTATATAAACAAAATGTTGACAAAATATATTTCAAGTGGTATAAAAGTTATACTTTATGTTTTTTTGAAAAGGTTTAGATTATGCCGCAAAATAAAAATGTCAAAATTTACGATGAAAGCTGGTTAAAAACAATTGTTGAGGCGCAGGCCGGCGTTACTCCCGATTATGACCCCAAAGATACCTTTGGCGCATATTCCAGAGTTATTGAAAGGCAAAGCGCCGATTTTTTGGAAGATTATATTGCCGGTGCCGCAATGCCTACAGCCGAAGCATCCGATTTGCTGCCGGACTATTTTGCCATTTTGAGACAGTCTAAATACCACAGAATCGTCAAGTCGCTGAAAAAGGCTGAAACTAAATATAAACTTGAAGCAATCAGCCGTCATAAAGAAGACGAAAAGAAAAAGGCTTTTCAGGCCACGCGTTTTAAAATCCTGAACAGCAAAAAAGAAGCGGCTCTTCTCAGTTCCAAAGATATGCTGCTCATTGCCTCTCTGCTTAAAGATGAAAAAGAATATTCCACTGTCAGGATGCAGGATAAATTAAGAAGTTTCGCCATGGAAAAAATCAACCGGACCTTGCGGGGAGAAATGCCGGCTGATGAAGATTTTGCCAAACTTGCAGACACTTTCGGAACATTCCAGCAAAAACGGCTGGTGAAAGACAGAATTGAAAAAGGCATCGCTGTTTCGCAGAAAAAAGCAGCAGACACATCTAAAGACAACCGCATTGTTTCGGCTGAAACCAAGAACACAAAGGCAACACCAGCGAATAGAACCCCGGAAGGAGGAAAACGCCAGAACAGTGAACACAAACCAGCTGCCGCCGCGAAGAAAAAAGAACGCAAAGGATTCTTTGCAAAAATGCGGGGCTGGGCAAAAAAAGCTACTATGGCAGCCATAGCCATTATTCCTGCATCTGCGGCAGCGGCAAAAAAATGGACAAAGAAAGCTGCGGTTGTTACCGGATTGGCTTTTGTCGGATATTTCGGAGGAAAATTTGTACAAAACCAGTTCAGCAAAGCCGATGACAACGCCAAGCAAAACAAGACTGAAGTTACGGTAAAACAACAACAGCCGGTTCAGCAAAAAGTTTCTAAATCTCAGAAAAATAAAGAATCTAAAACTGCTGATTTCACAAAAGAAATGAGCGCATTGGAAAAAGCCTATAAAAACCGTTTTGACACGGCTCTGAAGATTATTTTGGGAGAAACAGCCCGCGATAAACTCTACCAACAGGTTGATAGTTTGGAAAAAGCCGGAAAAATTGAATATAAAGACGGGACAACGCGTGAGTGGTATGCCCATGCTTTTACAATGTATAATCAATTGGCTCCGAACTCTAAAGAAAATAAAGCTGTTAAGAACCTTTTGTCAGGCGGGAATGAAGACAAGGCCTATATCCATTCGCTGGTTATCCAGTCGGGACGTGATGGCCGCGGCATTCAGGCAAGCGGTACGTACAGTGCATTTGATCATGCCGATAAAAAACTCCAGCAACAGCATCTGAAGAACAGAAAAGCCGTTAAGCTGGCGGAACAAGCTGCCTTGGCTAAAGCGCAACATACCCGATAATACGGGATATACTATTCCGGCATATTCCGAAAAGGCAACGGTTCTTCCCGGTTTTGCAAATCTCGCAGCAAATTTCGGCCTAATGCCGTTTTGATTCCGGCGGCGGCAGAACGGCGAAATTCTTCCAAGTCCTTATCCGGGAATTTTTGTTCATAATCAAGCGATTGTACATACATATCCAACTTGTCCAAATCGCTGGCCAATTGCGCTTCCGGCGTTTCTCCGGCCTCATATTCGGCAAAAAGTTCCGCTGCCGCAGGGAAATCAGCTTCAACAGCAATTTCGGCCATTGCGGCAGTTTCCCTGACGGCTTTTGAGGAGTAGGCGGCATCAATAGGAGTGATGTCGCCAAGCTTGCTCTCTGCCAGGTCATGGCACAGGCAGAGTTTTATAACCTTGTCAAAATCATATTCCAACGCATTGCCCTGCGAGAGATACAAAGCCATTAGCGCCATCTGCCAGCTGTGCGACGCCACTGTTTCGGGTTCCGGTACGCCTTTCCTTTTCCAGCCGGTACGCGGCAGATGCTTTATTATTTCAGAATAAACCAGCAGACGTTTCATATTGCTCTCCTTATTTTTTGCATATTGCAGTATAGATTTCCGATTTCATTTTATCAACTTCATTTTTCTCAAGATTTCCTCTGCTTCCTCCCGCAGCGGACAACGGCGGGCAAAAACAACGCGGTTGTTGATAACGATATGCGGCTGAAACAATATGCGGCGCCGGTACAGTTCCTCCGGTTCCGTAACCCGTTCAATACGGTATTCAAGCCGGCTGCGTTTCAATACGTCATCTATAACCATATACACGTTTTCGTATTCGCGATGTGTTTTCATGCAATAAATTTTGACACTTATCATAATCCGTTTTCCTTAGATGCTTTCTGAAAACGAATATATGGCCTTATAAAATTATTGTAAAATTTTCATCTGCCAGGCATAACCGGTTATATATCTGCATATTTTTCGGATGGACGGTTAAGCAAAATTTGCAAAAATTGCATTATTTTTCAAATTTCGCTTTCCGAATCGTCAGATTTTTCTTCCGCCTTACTAAAACTTATTTTATTTCAATATCTTACTATGTCTCATTTTACTTTTTCACGTAAAAAAGGGAGCCGAAGCCCCCTTTTCCTTTTGCTTTACCGACAATTATCAGCAAAATACGGCCTCGTAAAGCAAGTATGCCTTACAGACGATATGTCGCCTCATTGCCGTAATCGTCATAAAAACGAACCAATGCACTGCCGTTTCCGGTCGTCACTTCAATGCTTGTATAGCCGGCCAGATAGCTGACTGTCTGGTAACGATATAAATCAAGATACGATACACTGTTTCCAACCTGGACTTTCAACGTATTGTTATATCTTGTCAATATCATATTCCCTATCTCAAGCTTTGTCGGCGCGTTTATCGCACCCCAGATATAGTACCCGAGCAGGCTGTCAAAAAACCTGTTATGATACAACCGGTGACAGATAAAACGGTTATGATACCCGCCCCATGTGTACCAATACCAACTATTGAAATAGCAATGATGGTGATGGTGCAAATAACCGTGATGATGCCCGAAAACCGGTCGCCACGGACGATGCGGCGGCGGAGGCATATGACCGCGGCGCGGTGCAGGCGGACGATGGCGCGGAGCTGCATGCGGCGGAGCCGGTGGGCGTCTGGATGAAATACCGGGATTTCGTGAAGACGATGCCGGACGGCGCGGTGCTATTCCGTGCCTCTCCTGCGGCGTACCCGAACGGCGGGATATTATCCCTGTCCGTTCCCTCCGTGACGTTACGGCAGAACGCCGGGGCGTTTCCCGCTGCGGTGCCGTATTGCGCACGAACCGGGATGACGGTGCCCTGCGGCTTGATACTGACGGCCGTGCTGACGAGCGACCGGTAATTGCCGGAGACCGACGAGGAGCCGGAGTGCGGGACGGGCGAACCGTACTGCGCTGCGGACGTTCCACTCTTGCACGACTGCGCGTGTTGCCTCTGTTTTCTCTCTGCGCGTAACCTTGAACTGCCGAGAGTATCATAACCAACAAGGTCATGATAAAAATTTTTGCCTTCATATCTATATGTTTTTAATAGTTTTCTGCTATTAAGGTAACATAATTTATCATGAAAGTCCAGCTTTTTTTGTCAATTTAGGATATCGTATAAAATATTTCCCCATTTTGCCACTCCGGCAGCCATATCATCAAACTCGGAATCGCGAATTTCTATAACGGCATTTTCGAGCCCGATATCCTCGCCGCAAATGGCTGCGGCGCCCGTGTTGTACCGGCGCATATCATAAGGCACGTTGGCATCAACCTTTAACTCCGGCAAATTCCGAAGTCCACGCAGAAGCTTCTCCGCAAAGGCGTTGGGGGTTACATACAAAATCCCGGCATTCCAAGGACGAAAGCTCCCTCCCCGCAGCTGAGGCGTAAAGCCATGGACGGAAAAAATCCGCGGCGTTACCCCCTGCTGCCTCAGGCTTTCAATCTTAGCCATAATTGCATGGTAATACGGACGATGATAATTTTCAATCCGGTATTTCCGCTCGGCATCGCTTAAATTCTGATTACCCGGAATAATGACTTTGTCGCTTTCGTCAACAATCAGGCTTGCTTCAGTTTCACGGCGGTTATAATCTACAAACAGACGGGAATATCCGGCCAGAAATGCCGTACAACCGAGTTTTTGCGCCAATGTTTCCGTCAACTCCCGACAGCCTTTGTCTCTGGCAATATGCGTATCCAGCCACATCGGAGAAAGCCCCAGATTATCATATCCGGACGGAATTGCCGCCGAAGCGTGTTCGCAGGTTAAAATCAACGGGCGGGCGCCGTCCGGATTAATGACATCAAATACTTTATTTTGCTCTTGCATCTCTTACCCTCTTTAAAAACCAACTGTTGTAATATCCGAATTTTCCGGTTGCATTGATGGCATCAGCCACATGACGCGCGTAAACGTTTTCTTCATAAATCGTATGCGGGTCAACCTTTTTCTCCGGACGGAACTGATCATACGCCTTCTGGTAATAGTAGCTTAAAGGTTTCAAGACCGTCTTGTCGTCAACGGCTGCATTCTGCATCCAGTTAAACTTGTTGGCCAGCGGGCGATTAATATGCGTTCCGTCATTATTAACCGCACTGTTGACAAAATCGCGGTTAAACTGCAGAAAAGCCTCTACATAACGACGGTTAAAGTTGGCATTCATATAGCGAAACTCCACAGTCTTGGACGGCATAATATTCAAGGTCTTGTATTTATGGCCAAAGCCCACCATCTCACGCAACTCATTCAGATTGTCGCACAAATCCGTCATTACGCATAAAAACGGGTAGTCTCGTTTGCCATTGGAACTAAGATTGCGGCTGATATAAGTGGCGTACAGCAGTTTGTTGTTGCGGCGTTCCGGCGCGGCAAAGTTGCTGACGATGGCGTCTTCATGGTTCATCATACGCTTAACCAAACGCTTATAGGTATTTAAATCAAACCCTTCCGCCGAAACATGCTGGTGCAGGGAACAATGGACATTGGCATGCCCCTGGTCAAACGAATCCATAATTTTCAGGCATTCGGCCTCATCGGCTTTTGATTTCATAATACGGGACGCGTATTCTACCGGTGCAAGCCCGTTCATCGCGGCCAGGCTTTCATCGCGCTCAATTACTCCGGCTGACTGGCCGTCATTATAAACATCAGGATTTTTGTTGGTCGTATAAACCGTTTTCCAACCGTGTTTTTCTTTCAGGTAACTGATTAATTTGGAATAATCGCCATATTCTTCAGGAACATAAAATTCCAGTTCAAATCCGTTGGGGCGATATTTTCCAAACGGTGTCGGCGTACGGGTTTCAATCTGAAACAAATCCGTATAATCACGATACAGCCCGGTTTTATATTCCGTGCTCATCCGGTTGCGCAAGCTGACAAAACCTCTTACTGCCGCCTTGCGTGCGCTATAGGAATACCGGGCTTTATAACGATAATCCGATGCAATATTAGTACGCAGATAATTGTCGACAACATAACGCGTTTTTTCGGCAACGCTTCTATTTTCAAAAGAATTATAATGTTCGGAAATTTTGTTTAAGATATCAACGGAAACGGCCAGGCCATGCATATGAGAATACGGATAATTCGGTTTGAACGTCCACTGGCCGAATTCGGCGACATAATCCTTTTCGGTCATAAAGCTATATGAAAACTGCCGAAATTCAAAGCTGAACGTTTCAATCTTATCAATTATATCCGAAAGTTCTTTGTCTTTATGGCGAATACCGGATTTGACCGAACAAAACTTTTCGCAGTCAATATTATACGTATTGACGCTGTCGCAAAAATCCCTGACAAAGCGGTCGAAGTGCGCTGCCGTATCAATGGGATACCGACGGCTGAAATAGTCTGCGAGCTCGGCAAACGGCTCTATCATGGCATCGATATGCCAGTCATAATAAAACTGCTTAAAGCTTTTGCGGCCAGCCATTTCAAAATATTGGTTAAATGCATTTTTTGCCGCTGTTACCGTTTCCGGTTCTTTTACTTTTGTGCCGTTTTCTTCCCCGGCACCATACCCATTGCTTGATTTTGACATTGTTTCCTCATTAATTAAAAAAGATTGGCTATTTTCCTGTTGATACCTTAAAGCCCTGAAATCATACCTCTAAGTGTCCGGGCTTTAAGCTTAAGCAAAAAGCACTTAGAGCCAGAGGCTAATAAGGAGAATAGCAATCATAATGAGGGGAAGAACGAGCGATGCACAAGCAGCTTTCAGACCATATCTTCTGAAAGCGAACTTAAACAAATATATGCCCATTACGGCTGTCATACAAACAGAACCTTTATTCTTCCATTTTTAACAAACTAGGGGTAAGTTTATTTTCATATATCTGAAATGTCAACACTTTATTTTACCCGTTGTGAAAAAAAACATCTGTTATAAAAAAAAAAAAAAAAAAAAAAAAAAAAAAAAAAAAAAAAAAAAATATCAACATTTTATCAGACTGACAACAGGAACCGATATCCGCGCCTGCATAGACTGGCCTGCCAACTCCAGTCAGAACATAAAGCAGACAATGTTGCCGCCAGCTTTTTCCACAAGACGGCATACAGTTCCTGCCATACCTCCGGCAGCAAGGCTGTTTTTCTTAATCGACTTTTAATTTTATCTTATCTCTATATTATTGTGAAATTATATTTTAAACGATAGATTTATTGAAAAAAGAACAGTAAAAATGAATTAAAAGTTTTATTAGAAAGAAGACGGGAATGAAAAAGAAAATAACATTGGCCTTGATTTTGTTAACGGCATCCTGTTTGGGAAGCTATTTTTATAGCAACAGATATTCATTTTTTAAATATCTTCCTGCTGTTGAGGAAAATAAACAATTAAGAAACATAAATGGAAAACTTTGCGACGACAGCGGCATGCCTTTTAACGGAAGAACCCAAAGGACCGGCGGGGACTATCTTGATATATACTCTTACAAAAATGGTAAACTGGACGGTCTTAATGTCATTTATTATAAAAATAACATTAAAGAAGTCGGACATTGGAAAAATGGTGAACAACACGGCCTGTTCCAAATGTACACAGAAGATGGTATTCTTATTGACAGTGGTACTTTTAAAGATGGAGAAAGAGACGGACTTACAGAACAATTTTATAACGATACAGGAAAATTAAGAGTATCAGCAAATTATAAAAACGGAGTTCTTGAGGGAGAATTTAAAGCATACTATCCAAACGGAAATCTTCAAGGAGAAGTAATTTATAAAAACGGCGAGATGAACGGAGATTTTAAAGAATATCACGAAAATAAAAATATAAGACTTTCAGGAAGTTATAAAAACAGCCTACAGGACGGCGAATGGAAATCTTATTTAGAAGATGGCACTTTAGAAACAATAATAAACTATAAAGATGGAGAGCTTAATGGCCTAAAAGAAGATTATTATAAAAATGGAAATGTATGGACAAGACAAGAATTTAAAAATAATGACTTAGACGGAGTTTATGAAGTTTATTATGAAAACGGAAATCCACAGCTGAAAGCCAAAATAAAAAATGGACAGACTATAGAAGAGCTAAGATTTAATCACGATGGTACACCATACAATGAAGAAAAAAAAATAATAATAAATGATACTGCAAGTTCTGACGAAATAACTATAAAAGAGGTTTCTGATGATGAGATTGTAATATCAGAAAGCTCGGTGGATTTTTCAAAAGAGCTTGAAAAAGGAATGGAAACATTAGGAAAAAAAGTTGGAAATTCTTTAAGCTTTATGCTTGAAGCTACTGTAATCACAAATCTTGCGTATGTTGACCTTATGAGTTTTGAAAATATAGAAATTCTTGAAGAAAATTTAGTTTTTAATGAAGATGAGAAAGTTCCATTTAAAAGAAGCCATAAAAACGGTGTATACGGAGTTAATATTCCTTTTGAAAATAATACCTATCTGTGGGTTGAATTAAAGGAAAATACTGAGGGAAAACATCGATTATTTGCTCAAAGTTATGAAAAATTTAGAAAAATGGGCGATGATACAAAAGGAAAACTTGAAGAATTTATTTTTTCCTGGATAGACGATTATTACAGAGGAAACAACAAAGTACAAAAGTTCTTTGATATAACCTTATCTGTAAAAAATCACTCCTAAACCCAAAAAGACTATTTGAGCCCTGTAAATGAAAGGATACAGAATTCGAAGAGGGGAGAAAAGCTAAAGAGCACTGAGAAATACTGTAAAAATGCTGGTGCCGACAGAGAGACTTGAACTCCCGACCCACTGATTACAAATCTTCTAAGCTATTGATTCCGCACAATATTAACTTATTGTTTTTAAATAAAAAATCGTTAGCCGGCAAAGGTTTTAAGCAATTTTTCAAAATTTTAAACACATTTAAACTGCGTGTTGGAATCGCTAGCTGTATGTATTTCACTCACTCGGCACTCACACAAATAAAAGTTTTTTGAAAAAATATTTAATAATATTTGCAAATTTTTTTTTTGATATTAAGCTGAGATATTGTAAAGGAGTATTGTTATGCCCATAAGAAAACAAACGATTGGTATTAAAGAATCTTTTAATATTGTTGGAAAATCTTCGAATCCAATGGCCCCATTAAGTGAGGCTGTAATGAACTCTCTTGATTCAATTGAAAAAAGAAAAACAGAAGGTGATAGTTTCAATCCTGAAATCGGCATTTCATTATTTTTTCAGGTCTCTAAAGATTTGTTAGGGAATACCTCTATAAGCATAGCTTCATGCGAAGTCGAAGATAATGGGAAAGGCTTTACTACGGAAAATTATGAAAGATTTTTACGATTGGGAGATAAAAGTAAAAATTTAAATAATAGAGGTACCGGTAAAATACAAATTTTCCACCGTTTTGAAAGTATGGAAATACGCAGCATATTTAGAGAGAATGGCAAAAAATGGCGTCGTGAGGCTTCCTATAGCATAAATGATAATGAGGAAAATAAGGTTGTAGAAATAGAGGAAAATGCAGAGCAAAAGACAACCATCAAATTAAGCAGGTTTTATGGCAATGATGAGGAAAAACAATATTTAAATAATTTTAGCTCGAATTGTGCTAATTTAAAAAGAGAATTTATTAGATTATTGTTATTACGCTTATATTCGGAGAAAGATTCAGGACTTTTAATAAAGCTCAAAGTATACATGGATGATGAATTGAGAGCTCAAGATGAAATTTGTTCTGCAGATATTCCGGAGCCTGATAAAGAAGAAAAAGTTAAAATTAATACGGTAAAACTTGCGGATATAAAAAATAATTCTGCTTCAAATAGCAAGATTGAATGGAATATCGTTAATAGCGATAATGAATTATGCGTTCGACGTTTTAAATTATCTGTTGATGATATAGATGAGAATGGTGTTTTTTTGTGTAGTAAAAATGTGCAGGTTAAAAAATTTCCATTTTCCATTTTAAGAAAAAATACAAATTTTGATGGTTATCGCTATATTACAAGTGTAAGCGGAAGCATTTTAGATGATGAAAGAAACGTTAATCAATCAATAGATGGTTTTACTTTTCCTTTGAAAAAAGATATCGAAAATAATATCAAGCAAGGTGATTTATATACTCGAGATAATGAATATATATTTTTTGATGAAATTAAAGAAAAAGTTGGAAATCAGCTGGAAAATATGTATTCAGATGTAAAAAGTTTAAAAGAAGAAAAGAACAAAAGTGTTCAAGAAATTGCCGCTAAATACGGAATTTCAGATGATGTAATTTCTAAAACTAAAATAGGTTTAAACGATTCCGACGAAGATATAACGAAGAAATTATTTGAAGTGCAAGCAAAACAGCTTGCAGAACAGAGTATTACTATCCAAAATACATATGAAGAACTTGTTGAATTAGAAGCAAAAGAATTTGATCCATCCGATGAAGAATATGAAACAAAATTCAGAGAAACTTCAAGGAAACTTTTAGACTTAATACCTCAACAAAATAAAGATGAGTTAGCAAGATATGTAATTAGAAGAGATATGGTTGTACGGTTACTTAAGTTGGCATTAAAAAATGAATTGGTAAAACAGTTGGATTGGAAGAGAAAAAAAGTTGCTGGTGAAACTGTACGGGAAGACCAAGAAGGCTTAATACATGATATTATTTTTAAACGAAAATCCATAAATGGCCCCAATGACCTTTGGATATTAAATGAAGAATTTGTTCATTTTAATGGCTGTTCTGATATTCCATTAAACGAGATTGAGTGTGGAGGAGAAAAGCTAATTAGGGAAGATATAAATATTGAAGATGCCTTAACCAGTGTAGGATTGAATATTGGACATAGATTAGAAAAACGGCCAGATATTTTCTTATTTCCTGAGGAAGGAAAATGTATATTAATAGAATTCAAAGCCCCTGGTGTTGATGTAAGTTTACACTTAGACCAGCTTCCTAAATACGCTAAGCTTATCGCTAATTACTCAAAGAAGAAAATTACACAATTTTATGGCTATTTGATTGGAGAAAACATTAATAGGTTAGATATTCCAGATCGTTATAATAGAGCAGTATACAGCGGTTATTGGTTTAATCCAAGTGAAATCATTAAAGATTTAAATACGGACTTCCCTATAGCCGATTTGTATCAGGAAATCATTCCTTTTTCTACTATTGCCTCAAGGGCTGAAATGCGTAACAGAAGTTTTGCAGAAAAATTAGGTATTGAGGAAAAAAGTTGTTGACATTCAAAAAACTACACTATATAAGGAGTTTCAGTTGATTGCCAACATAGCTCAGTTGGTAGAGCTACTGATTTGTAATCAGTGGGTCGGGAGTTCGAGTCTCTCTGTTGGCACCATTTAATCCCTTGGTTTTCCAAGGGTTTTGTTTTATATGGGATAAATAAATTTTACCCATATATTTTTTTGAGTGAGTGAAATTTACAAGCATATACGCTGAACCCATTGAAATATATATACTTTCTTTCAAATTCGTGTGAGTAGTAAAAATATATACAAGCATAGGTTGTTTAAAAGTCATTTTTAGCATTTTATGATTGAATTTCAAGAAGACCAACTTTATGATGGGGTGTAACCAATAATTTAAAATGTTACAAAAGAAAGGACGAATATGGCTTTTCCCACTAAAATGTATTTTTCTTTAAGTGAAGTTTCCGCAAGATGGCATAGACAAACTAAAGATGTCGAATATTGTATAGAGAATGGTCTTCTTAATGCCCATATTAAAGTTTGTTCTGTAAAACTTACTTCAAATATGCTTTTAAACAAATTCCCTCATAATTCTCAAGAAATATATGAATATACCGGTTGTAAACGTATAACGCCTGAAGATTGCCATATTTTATTTCGTCACTATAAACGGCAAGTTAGCGAATTCATTTCCAGCGATGATACCAAAAGAGAAAAATTAGTTTTTCCTGAGAAAATAACAATAAAAAAGGTAGATTTGATGATTCTTCTTTGCGATTTAAAACAATTTGAAGAAAAATACCAATTAAAATATGAAGAACAAGACCTCCCATTATGGAATAATAATGTCTCATCATCAGAAATCGCAGTCAATAATGATTGCGATTTTTTTTATATTGGAAATACTCTTTATTCTTTCGGACATATCCAGGCAAAAATAATTCGAGAACTGCATAAAGCAGCACAATCTCCCAACCCTTGGCTTTTAGGAAAGAATTTGTTAATAGATAGCGGTGCAAGAACACAACATTTAAAAGATTTATTTAAATCTCATCCAATATTACCCCGGATAAAATATCGGGCAAAAGGTTATTACAGTTTGTCTTTAGAAAAGTTGTCCACAAATAGCTAACCCTTAAAGTCTGAATTTAACTCGGACATAAATCCGACTGTTTTTCACTTATCAAAACAGTTTGAATGCTTAACTCTGTCGTATATCCAATTTTATCATATACAGCTTCATACCTATCCGACTACAAAAAACAAAATATATTCCTCAAGATTTTGCTGTAAATGCAACAAAATTTTAAGAGGAAAATTATGACAGATGTAAATTCTAATACTTATCTGACGACAAAAGAGCTTTCTAAGCGTTGGAAAATCAATCCAAATACAATAGAGCATTGGCGCACTCAAGGATTCGGCCCTGAATTTATAAGGATTGGGCGTAAGATATTATACTCATTAGACAGTATTATCGCTTTTGAGAATAAGAGAAAAGCCCAAAATACGGCAGAAAACAAGCAATCTCAGTTATCTGCATAATTGCCATGAGCGGTTGGATAAAACTTCACAGAAAAATTACAGAATGGGAATGGTATAGCGATGCAAATACCTTTCGTGTGTTTATGCACCTTTTGCTAACGGCTAATTATGAAGACAAGCGGTGGCGCAATATTGATGTAAAACGCGGTCAAATCATAACCGGCAGAATGGAGCTTGCGCAAACATTAAGGTTAAGTGAACGCCAGATACGAACGGCTTTGGATAAACTCAAAATGTCCGGTGTTATAACCATCAAAACGACCAACCAATATTCGCTGATAACTGTTGAAAATTATAGCTGTTTTCAAAATCTTTCTGCTGAAAATGACCAACCAAAAGCCAAACAACCGACCAACCAAAAGTCCGCTGAAAGTCCATCTAATAGCCAACAAAGAGTCCGGCCAGTGTCCACGACTCAAGAAAAGAAGAATTTAAAAACTAAAATATCCTCATTACATTCGGATATTTTATCAAAAAATTCTCCCAAACCGGTTATTTCAAAGAAAATGAGTTTCGCGGATTTACTGAAATCCAAGGGGATAGCATAATGTCAGTAGTCGATATGCTAAATAAAAAACACAAAGTTATGAATTGTGTGTTCGAAATTCTGTACGATTTGTACGGAGAGCCAGTATGGCTGAACAAACCAAAAGATGGGCAAGAGCCTGAAAAAATTATTGAACAATGGATTAAAGAGCTTGGGGATTATTCAGAAACCCAATTAAAGCAAGCCTGCTATAATCTTTTCAAATATAAGAAAGTGGCGACATTTCCAAAATTGGCTCATATTTTGGCAGAACTCAGCGACCAAGATAAAGAAGAAATCAAAAGTAAAACACCTGAAACACCAAAAGCGTTTATGTGTTTAGAGGTAGAGCTGATGAAGCAAGATATCAAACGAAACAAATGCAAATACACACTGATCACCTACAAAAGAGCCGTTGACTATATTATGACAACTTTGCTTAAAGAAACAATCGGCGAACGTGAGTTTCTTGAAATGGAATATAGCTATCGCTATGACGGCTGTAAATTGCGTGGTATGCAATATCGAAAGGCCTTAGAACTTGGCTTGTTTGATGAGTTTGACAATGTCTTGGATAAAATGGCAAAGGAAAGTTATCATGGCTAAAATGACAAGGCAGGAAATATTAGAACGTTTTGAGGAGGCTGTTTATACAGCTAAGCGATTGCCGCCAGTCATTATTCCCGGATGTAAAGCTGTATGGCCAGATATAATTTATACGCCATTAGAAATTTTACAGCAGGAAAAATGTCCGATAAGGTTACGTCCCTCACCGGAGCAATTATCCAGATTAGATGAAGTCCTAAGCTGGACACCTTTATTAACAGAATTAGAACGGAAACTGATTTGGTATAAAGCGCAACGAAAACCTTGGAAATTTATCTGTACCGCGCTGGGAATATCCAAAAGCTCCGGAAATGAAAAACTGAATAAAGCTTTAGATTATTTGAGTGAAAAGATAGAACGCTTGTAAACTAGATTAAAGATTTTTTAATTCAATAGCCGAATGTTTATCTACATCATATAAAAAGCTCTTGTTAAATTTTGAAGTAAAGTTATGGTTCATTATTTCATCGGTAAAATGACAATAATTACCTTTGGAAACTCCGGGTTTGCACACTAACAAATAAC